>ERZ808046.24-NODE-24-length-226681-cov-16.781504_pt1 | contig 226681 bp, 203 predicted proteins | sample MGYA00380196_ERZ808046 | MGnify/ENA primary metagenome ERZ808046 (study PRJEB31490, sample SAMN06133421) | mouse gut metagenome | isolation source: Z6_2 | host: mice | place: China: Chengdu | collected 2015-05 ...
ATCCTCCAACATTTTTCTTTATTGTACTTGAAACTTGGAGGAATTGCAAAAAACTTTTCCGGTTTATCCGGGTTAGGATATAAATAAATATTAAGGAAGCAGGGCAGAAGAACATGTGTCTAAAGAAGCGGATACTAATAGCGGATGACGAGCCGGGGATCATCCAGCTATTAAAGGATTATTTTGAGATACAGGATTATCAGGTAATAGAAGCGAGAAACGGACTGGAGGTATTAGGACAGCTTAACCGGGAACCGGACATCATACTTTTGGATGTCAATATGCCGATGCTCGACGGTTTTGAGGTATGTGAGCGGATCCGCGCCCATGTGTCGTGTCCGATTTTGTTCCTGTCTGCAAAGATCGAGGAGGCAGACAGGATCAAGGGGTTGATGCTGGGCGGGGACGACTATATCTTGAAGCCGTTCAGTATAGAAGAACTGGGAGTGAGGGTGGAGGCGCATCTGCGAAGGGAGGAACGTAAGAAGACCGACCGCGCGGTGAAGATCTTTGACCGGCTGGCGATCCATTACAGTGACCGCTGTGTATACTACGAAGAACAGGCGATTAATCTGACGAAGACAGAATACGGAATTGTGGAGACGTTGTCCTTGAATTCCGGTCAGGTATTCAGCAAGGACCAGTTATATGAGAAGGTCCGGGGATTTGACGGGTGCGCTGACAGCAGTATTGTCATGGAGCATATACGGAGAATACGGAGCAAGATAGGGAAATACACGGATCATACATTTATAGAGACCGTGTGGGGAGTGGGTTACCGATGGATTGGTTAGAGGAGAAGCTAGAAAAATTGCAGAGATATATCCGCAACCTTTCTTTCCGAAAGGCAATGATCGCATATATTCTGGTACTGGCGGCAGTCGTGTTCGGGCTGTCTTATCTGACGATGATCGTCTGCTGGCAGTGGGAGATTATGGAATGGATGCGGTATGAGCAGGAAGATTTGGTGCATATAATCTATCAGAAAGGCCCTCTGTGGAGATTTGAATATCATTTTGCAGATGGGACGGATCAGCAAAAGCTGGTGTTACTGGATACCTTGCGGGTGTGGTGTCCGTATATCTATGCATTTGCGGGAATGATCGTGACGATCTGCATCTTCTATAAAAAACGGCTGGCAAGGCCGCTCTTGCTTCTGGCGGACAGTGTGGAGAGGATTCGGGGCAATGATCTTGACTTTCGGGTAAGGTATGAGAGTGAGGATGAGTTGGGCAGTCTTTGCGACTCGGTGGAGGCTATGCGGTTAGAGCTGGTACAGGGGAAGGAAGAGATGTGGAGGCTTGTGGAACGGCAGAAGGAGCTGAATGCCGCATTTGCCCATGATCTCCGTACTCCGCTCACGGTGCTTCGGGGGTATACGGACTTCCTTGCGCGTTATATCCCCGAGGGAAAGATCAGTGAGGAGAAGATGCAAGATACGCTGGCGCTGATGTCCGGCCATCTGAAACGTCTGGAGAATTACAGCCGTACCATGAAGGGAATCCGAAGTATCGAGGAAGTTCCGTTTTCACCGGGACAGACGGAGCTTGGGAGTATCCACAAGAGGATCGATGAAGTGGTGTTTGCACTGAATCAGGCAGGCGATATTAGGATATGTTATCAAAGATGCGGCGCACAAGATGCAGTTAAGGTGGAGGCAGACGATAATATCATCATGGAAGTCCTGGAGAATCTGCTCTCGAATGCCATCCGTTATGCTCAGGGAGAGATCGAGGTTGCAGCGGATTATGATGAGGGGAAAAGGGAATTCTTATTGACTGTCCGTGACGACGGGGCAGGATTTTCAGATGAGCAGCTAAAGATGGCGCTGCAGCCGTATCATAAGGAATATGAGGGCGGGGAAGCGGACGAGCATTTTGGGATCGGGCTTCATATCTGCCGGGAATTCTGCCGGAAACACGGCGGGACATTGAATGTTGCGAACAGTATACGGGGAGGGGCAGTGGTGACGGCATCGTTTACCTGTAGGGCTTATTATTTGCATCGATAGACCAATTTTATATCAGGTTTTATAGAAAAAATTCAACTTATCCTTAGTGATTCTTAATTATTTGTAGAGAGAATATAGGGATTTACGTCTTATTATATCTGTATACCGAAAGAGGAGAAAGATATTATTTTTATAGAAAGGATGAGGACGTATGTCTACTACAATCGAAATCAGGAATCTGAATCAATATTACGGCAGGAAGCAGGCGCTAAGGGATATCAACCTTACGATCGAGACCGGCATGTTCGGTCTCTTAGGGAGAAACGGAGCGGGAAAGACTACGCTTATGAAGGTGATCGCGACACTTCTGCCCCGGTCAGAGGGGGAAGTGTCCGTGTGCGGGAGAAGTACGTTAAGGCCGCAGGAGGTTCGAAAGATCGTGGGATATCTTCCCCAGGACTTCTCCATGTACCCCAATATGACAGTGTATGAGGCTATGGATTATCTGGGCGTGCTGTCAGGATTAAGCAGGGCGAAGCGCCGCCAGCGAATCCCCAGGCTTCTCCAGCGGGTCAATCTCCAGGACGATAAGCGCAAGAAGGTGAAGGCCTTGTCCGGCGGAATGAAGAGAAGGCTCGGTATCGCACAGGCGATCCTTCATAATCCCAAGGTCTTGATCGTGGATGAGCCGACGGCAGGGCTTGACCCGGAGGAGAGGGTGCGTTTCCGCAATCTTCTGTGCGAGATTGCGGAGGAGAGGATCGTGATACTGTCAACTCATATAGTGGGGGATATCGAGGCGACCTGCGAGGATATCGCCGTCTTAGACGAGGGAAGTGTGATCTATCAGGGGACGGTGACGGATCTGATCGCTATGACGGAAGGGAAGGTGTATACCGCAGAGATCAGCAAGAGGGAGCTTGAAGCTCTGAAGAAGGATTATATCGTGACCAGTATGCTCACTCTGGGTAATAATGTGATGGCGCGTTTTCTGGCGGAAGAGAGGCCGTTTGCCTCGGCAAAGCTCTGTGAAGCGGGTGTGGAAGATGCATATATGTACCTGATGCACGCAGAAAGGGGGGAGCTCGGATGCTAGGGCAGTTATTTGCAAAGGAATGTAAGCAGACGGCAAAAAGCCTTATATACTGGCTGATCGTGCTGATCCTGATATTTGGTTTTACGACGCAGCTTGGCAATAATATGGAGATTGCAAAAGAGCCAAAGCCTGGACGGGCGAGCTATGGGTATCAGGCAAGCCGTGACCCTGAGATTATTATGAGCCGTACATTGGGGAAGCTGACGGAAGAATATTTCCGCGGGAACTATACGACTTATCCCATAGGCTTCTATAAGAATGTAACACTGGATAAGGAAGATGACCATAGGATCAAAGAGATCCTAAAGGAAGCGGCGGGAATCACCGGGAAAGAAGAGGCGGGCCGCGTGATGGAAGATTGGTATACGGCCCAGACAGAGTTAAAAGAGACAGAGTCAGGCGGGACAGAAGCGGAAGATATGGGACCGAATGATGTGAATGCCGGGGATATGATGTATCGGGAGCCTTTGAAGATAGAGCCGGCAGCCGGCCTGACCTATGAACGTTTTGCCGAGCTGATGGATGAAGCGGATAAGATCCTGGGCGGGGGCTCGGAGTACGGTAAGGATGAACGGGAGATGAATGCCGAAGTTCCTAAGACTTATGAGGATGCAAAAAAGGAGTATAATACCCTGATAGAGAAGGACGGGCTGACCGGCGGCTATGCCAGGCTGTTCTGTGATTACATGGGAATCTTCTTGGGCATACTGCCTGTATTTCTTGCGGTGACACGGGGAATGCGCGACCGGCGCGCTGTGATGCAGGAATTGATCTATACCCGGAGATGTCCGTCTCTTACGGTTGTGGCAAGCCGTTATCTTGCGATGATCGTGATGCTTGTGCTTCCGGTGCTTGTACTGTCTGTGTTTCCTCTGGCAAAATGCATGAATTATGCCAGGACAGCCGGAATTACCGTGGATATGCTGGCATTTGTCAAATATACCTTTGGATGGCTGATGCCGATGATCATGATTACGGCGGCGCTTGGAATGTTCCTTACAGAGCTTACCGATACTGCTGCGGCAGTGCTGGTACAGGGGGCATGGTGGTTTGTCGCGATATTTGGCGGCGTGCAGACTCTAAGAGGCGGTATGTACGGCTGGAATCTGGTGCCAAGGCATAATACAGAATTCAACTGGCAGGGATATCATGACGGTTTTGCGCAGCTTGCTCTGAACAGGACGCTATATGCGGCGGCGGCTCTTCTGCTGACCCTGCTGACGGCTTATATATATTCACAGAAAAGAAAAGGGAGGCTTCAGATTCGTGGAAAAATACTGGCAAATCGAAAAAGTAAATCTTAAACATCACATCCCCCTGCATGTTTTGATCTGCGCCCTTATGCTTCTGGTATCGCCGCTATTGATGGGAGTGGAGAATCTTCAGGCGCAGGATACGGCAAAAGTCCTGGAGATGTACGCGGCTTTGATAGGAATCATCCTTCTGACTCCGGTTTTTTTGCCGGAGCAGGACCGTGATATCCGGGATCTGGTTTATACCAAGTACGTGAACGGTTCGGCGGTGTATCTGGTGCGGATCCTTGGAAATATACTGCTTCTTGCGGCGATGCTCGGGCTGTATGTCGGGTTGCTTGTATATAACAAATGTGAATTCCCGGCAGAGAAATATTTCTGCGGAACGTTGACGGAGATGCTGTTTTTGGGAGGCCTGGGGCTGTTCTTCTATGGGCTGTGCGACAATCTGGTGATCGGATACATGGCGCCTGTCGTATATTATATAGCGGCGATGGGGGGCGGGGAGAAATATATGAAGATGTTCTATCCGTTTTCTATGGCAAGAGGGAATTACGGTGAGAAGGTGTGGCTGGCTGCAGGGGCGTTCGTGCTTATAACTGCGGGAGTGTGGCTTCGCTGCAGGAGACAGCGGATGCTTCTTAGGTAACCGTTAATATTGCGTTTACAATTGCTGATACGATAGAAGACCGTCTTGAAAATGCACATGAATCGTGATACTATTGAAAATAGTGATAGAGCCTGCCGGCAGTATCCGGCGGGCGACGATAGAAATGGAGATTATCAGTATGAGTAAAGTTACATTAGTGATCATGGCGGCTGGGATCGGGAGCAGATTCGGAGGCGGGATCAAGCAGTTAGAGCCGGTAGGGCCAAGCGGTGAGATCATCATGGATTATTCCATCTATGACGCCATGGAAGCAGGATTTAACAAGGTGGTATTTGTAATCCGCAAGGATCTTGAGAAGGATTTCAAAGAGGTGATCGGTAACCGGATCGAGAAGGTCGTAGACGTGGACTATGCATTTCAGGAATTGGAAGATATCCCTGAGCGATATCGCGGTAAGTTAGAAGGCAGGACGAAACCGTGGGGGACAGGCCAGGCGATTCTCTGCTGCAAGGAGATCGTGGACGGGCCGTTCCTGGTGATCAATGCGGATGATTATTATGGAAAAGAAGCATATCGGGAAGCGTATCAGGAGCTTATCAAGGCGCATACGGGCACGGAGATCAGCATGGTCGGATTCCGATTGAAGAATACGCTTAGCAAGAATGGAACCGTGACCAGAGGAGTGTGCAGGATAGATGAGAATTCCATGCTTGAGGAGATCGAAGAGACCTATGAGATTCAGGAACGGGACGGATATGCGGCGGCGCAGACGAACGGAGAAGAGATAAGGCTTGATCTCGATTCTCCGGTCTCCATGAATATGTGGGGGCTGCTGCCGGAATTCTTCGGGATATTGGAGACGGGCTTTGCCGATTTCCTGGATAAGATCGGGAAAGATGATGTCAAAGCAGAATACCTTCTTCCCAAGATCATCGGGCAGCTCCTTACGGAGAATAAGGTGCGGGTGAAGGTGTTAGAGTCCCGGGATCAGTGGTTTGGCGTTACTTATAAGGAAGATAAAGACACGGTGGTGCAGGCGGTCAGAGAGTTGATCGCGAAGGGAGTGTACCCGGAGAGATTGTTTTCTTAATAGAATGAGTTGACAGGCGGAGTATTTTTCTCCGCTTTTTTTATCTTCATAAATACTTCATAAACTTTTAAGAAAATCATATATTTTATAATTGCAAACTGTGAAACCTTCTTATATAATAAAAAATGTCGAAAAATGCAGAAGATTAGGAGAATACGTTGAATCATGGGAAGATTTGTATATTTTCTGAAAAAAATATTGTTTGTAATAGGAACGGTGTTATCTGTAATCCTTATGGTAGCGGCAGTTGTGATCTGTACCAGTATCCGGTGGATGTTTGATACCTGGAGTAATCTGACGATGGATGAGTTGGTGTACCATCTGACAGCGCCCTTGGAGGGAACTAACGGGGAGATGATCGCGGAATATTTAAGCGTGTGCGTTGCACCGGCTATTTTGATCATGCTGTTGGCGGTTATCCTGTTTGTCGCATGGCATAATAAGAGAAGAAGATATTTTGTGCTGATGGGCGGCGGGGTGGCTGTATCGCTGACTGTATCGGCAGTATCCGTCCACGGGGCGTGGGATAAGCTGGACGTGGGGAACTATGTGGCGGATCAGGGTACATATTCTACGTTTATTGATGATAACTATGTGGATCCGGCGGATGTGGCGCTTAAGTTCCCGGAGCAGAAGAGGAATCTGATCTATATTTTCCTTGAATCTATGGAGACGACCTATACGGACAAGGAATCCGGAGGGGCATTCGATCAGAATGTTATACCGGAGCTTACAAGGCTTGCGCAGGAGAATGAAGACTTCTCAGGCACGGATACTGCCATTAACGGCGGTTACGCTATGCCTGGAGCGACCTGGACAATCGCGGCGATGTTTTCCCAGACCTCGGGGATTCCTCTTAGCATTTCTATTGAAGATAACAGTATGGATACCCAGGATTCCTTTTTTGCCAGCGCGATCACGCTGGGAGATATCTTGCAGCAGGCAGGGTATTCGCAGTCTTTGCTGGTGGGTTCGGACGCTACGTTCGGCGGGAGAAGGCTGTATTTCACAGAGCATGGGAATTTTGATATCATAGATTATATGTATGCCAGGGATACTCAGAGGATCCCGGAGGATTACCGGGTATGGTGGGGTTACGAGGATCAGAAGTTGTTCGAGTTCGCAAAAGAGCGGGTGACGGAGCTTGCCGCCGATGCGCAGCCCTTCAACCTGACGATGCTGACGGTCGACACGCATTTTGAGGACGGATATCCATGCCAGATCTGCAGGAATACCTATGGCGACGATCAATACTCCAACGTAATGGCATGCTCCAGCCGCCAGGTAGACCGATTTATCAAATGGATCCAGCAGCAGGATTTCTATGAGAATACGACCATTGTACTGGTTGGAGATCATCCGACTATGGATTCGGATTTTTGCGAAGATATCGACGGGGAATATATACGCAGGGTATATACTTCCTATATCAATCCGGCAGCAGGGGTTGCGACAGATACGAAGAGGAATTATACTACTTTTGATTATTTCCCGACTACGTTGGCGTCCCTGGGGGTTGAGATCGAAGGAGAGAGGCTTGGGCTTGGAACGAATCTGTTCTCCAGTAAGCAGACTCTTACAGAACGGTTCGGGCTTGATTACCAGAAACGTCAGATCGGAAGAAAGTCTGAATTGATGGAGAGATTAGCGGATCTGGATGAGAATAAGCGGGAATTGCTGGTGCGTGAAGGAGAATTCGCCGACATAACGGTTGGAGATTATGATATTGTGACGGGGCTTATACCCATAGAGGTACGGAATATCGCCAATATACCGGAAGGAATCGAGAGCGTTCAGATGGCAGTGTGGACGGCGGGCGACCAGAGTGACATGCAGTGGATCCAGATGGGGATGCAGGAGGATGGCAGCTATATCTCGCAGATCAATGTTCCGAGCTTTGGGTACAAATCAGGTGAATATCGTGTGCATGTGTATGTAGTTGACAGAACGGGAGCACAATACTTATTGGGAGCTGTCCAGGCGTTTGTGCGGTAAATGAGAGGATTTCGGGTCACCTTTTTCTCTTAGCAGATATTCGGGAGTACTGCCCGGTCTGCGCGGGATGGGGTGACCCGAATTGCCGTCTGCTGAAGGATTATGTGTAACGGTTCAGACAAGCCGGCCTGTTACGGTTACATAACTGTGCAGATTAGAAATGATAGGGAGTGATTATTAAGATGAAGAAACTAATAGAACAGATTATGAAGTTTGGAGTAGTGGGTGTTGTCTGCTTCCTGATCGATTATGGTCTGATGATACTGCTGACGGAGAAATTCGGGGTGGAATATCTGATCTCCTCGGGGATCTCTTTCTCTGTATCGGTGATCGTCAACTATATATTGAGCCTGACGTTCGTGTTTGACACAGGCAAGGGACAGAATAAGATTGCGGAGTTTGTGATCTTCGTGGTTCTGAGCGTTATCGGATTGGGGATCAATCAGGTGCTGATGTGGATTTGCGTGGAGAAGCTTCATATTTATTATATGATATCTAAGATCGGCGTAACAGGAGTGGTGATGGTTTACAATTTTATCACGAGGAAACTGATCTTAGAGAAGAAAGAATCATGAATAATGACGAATTGTTACAAAGTTATTACGAATTTTTGCTAACAACTTGAAATGTCGGTGATTATGATATATAATATAGAGGTTAACGTAAGGGTCGTGGGATATTTCCTGACGGCAGGCATAACAAGGAGGAAGTGACATGATGAAACGAATAAGGGGAAAGATTGCAGGAGTTCTGACTGCTGTGTTGTTAGGTATGGCGATATTTCCTAACACAGTGTCGGCGACGGGGGATATTCCCGGGGAGACGGTTGCCGAGAACGGTACAGAGAATCTTCCTGCAGATCCGGCGGGTACGGATGAAGGCACAGAGCCGGTCGATGAGACGGCAGAGCCGGATGTACAGCAGCCGGAAGGAGAGCCGGATACACAGAATCCGGATGCACAGGAAGTGCAGAATCCAGAGGAGTCCGGTGAGCCGGCGGCACAGAGCCTGGAAGACGGGACTGAGGGAGAGCCGGAAGCAGAGGCTCCGGGACTGATCAATTACATAGGAATCGATCTTCCGTATGTTCAGGCGCCGGCAGAGCAGAAGCTTGCGGTATCCTACGGAGACGGTACGGAGAATGTGACGGATGCGAAGCTTGTCTGCGCAAGGCCTGACGGCAGCGAGATGGAGTTTGGCCTGACGAACAGGGAAGAGAGTCTCTATCTGTTCGGACGCACATTCGAGGAGAGCGAAGCCGGAGTGTACAAGCTGTTACGGTTCGTGTATGTACAGGACGGCGCAGAGCAGGTGATCAATCTGCCGGATATCGGAATCGATGCGATGTTCGGTGTTAATGAATATTATCCGGGATATGAGAATTCGGAGGCGGTCGATATCGCAGAAGAGGCCGGAGTGGCGGCGCCAGCAGAGGAAGCGGCGGCAGAGCCGGCGGCATTGGCTGCGATGGAGGAAGCCGGGGTTACGCCGGAAGAGGTTGAGGTATCGGTAGTCAGTGTTGATGTGAATGATGTGGGAAGCGCCGAGACGGATGTTGAGAAGACTCTCGAGACGGTCGCCGAGGAGGTTGACACTGATCAGAAGGTGTCGAAGAATTCCGGCGTTGGTTTTGCTGATACGGCGGCCGCTGTACTTTCATCAGTGGCAGATATCGTTCTGCCGGCATCGACGGCTAAGGCCGCGGAGAATAAAGTGGTAGTGCTCGATCCGGGCCACGGCGGATCGGACGGCGGAGCAAGCGCTAACGGACTGACAGAGAAGAATCTGACGCTTAAGATCGCTCAGTATTGTAAGGCGGAGCTGGAAGGCTACGGCGGTGTGACCGTCTATATGACGAGAACCGGTGATAAGGCCGTTGGCCTGACAGAACGTGTCAATATGGCGAAGAGCTGGGGAGCGGATGTATTCGTCAGCTTGCATATTAATTCGGCTACAGCATCGGCAAAGGGCGTTGAGGTATGGTATCCGAATAAGAATTACAGACCGGATATAAACAAAAAAGGTAAAGAACTGGCAGAGTATATCTTGAACGAACTGACAGATCTGGGATTAAATAATCGCGGAGTCAAGGACAAGGATTACCAGAGCAGTGACGGAAGCGATCCGGTCAAGTATCCGGACGGATCATTGGCAGATCATTATTCTGTGATCAGAGACAGTAAGAGAGCAGGTTTCCCGGGTATCATCGTGGAACATGCGTTTATAACGAATACACAAGACGCTCAGCTTCTCGCACAGGACAGCAAGCTTAAGCAGATGGGTATTGCCGATGCAACAGGTATTGCTAATTTCTTAGGATTATCCAAGGGTACCAGCGTCAGGGTCACGAACCAGAACGATTTCGCCGGAACGGCTGATATCAAGGCGAACGGCCTTGGAAGCAACGGGAAGGTCAAGGTGACGCACCAGTCGACCGGTACGACTAAGAAATATTCCCTTTCCAGCGGAACCGGTACGATTCAGTTCAAGGTCAGTGATTTTGGCAATGGGCGCGGATCCTATCTGGTAGAGGGACAGAATTCGTCAGGAAGGGTGCTTCATACGACTTCCTTCAACATGGCAGATACAAGCTGTAATGTATATGTGGATCCGGTCGGCAACGACAGAGAATATAAGATTGTAGCCAAGTTCAACGGGAAGACTCCTTCCGGGATATCGGCGGTTCAGATACCGGTATGGAGCGAGGAGAACGGACAGGACGATATCGTATGGTATACGGCAAAGGAAGTGTCAGACGGAAAATGGCAGGTGACGGTCGACGTCAGCAATCACAGGTCTGCCGGTAATTATATCGTACATACATACGCGCTGATGTCAGATGGAAAGACGCAGAATTTCCTTGGATCGACATCCTTCAATGTGTCTGCGCCTTCAGTGGAGCCGACGCTTACTGCTGCGACGGATAATTATGATGAGAAGGCGGGAACCTTCGATGTCATCATCAAGAATGTCAACTCATCAGCAGGCGTCAGCAAGGTTCAGGTGCCGGTATGGTGTGCCGCTGATCAGAGCGATATCCACTGGTATGAGGCGAAGAAGCAGAGCAACGGCGACTATAAGGTGACGGTAGATGCGGCGAACCATGGTTATGCGGCCGGTAATTATTCGATCCATATCTATGTTACAAGCAGAAACGGTGTCATGACCTTTGCAGGAACGGCTCCGGGTGTGAATGTGAAGGCAGTGGAGCGTGATATGAAGATCACCGCAGAAGACACCAACGGCAAGGAGACGAAGTATCAGCTTACCGCAGCGAACGCAAGCAGTCTTGGTTCCGTGAAGGCAGTACAGTTCGCGACCTGGAGCGAGGAAGGCGGACAGGATGATATCCGCTGGTATAACGGAAGCAAGGGAGCATCCGGCAAATGGACTGCAACGGCAGATATTAAGAATCATAAGACTGCCGGAAAATATAACGTACATGTATATGTGACCCTGTCAAACGGATCTATGAAGTTCCTGGGATCAACGTCATTCACGGTGTCCAAGCCGACGCTTTCTGTTGTCTCAGGCGGATATGACAAGGGCAAAGGAACATTCGACGTTACGATCACGAATGTAGCTTCCGTATCGGGAGTGGAGAAGATCCAGATACCGGTATGGTGTGCGAAGAACCAGAGTGATATCAAGTGGTACGACGCTCAGAAGCAGAGTAACGGAAGCTATAAGGCAACGGTGAGAATGTCGAATCACGGCTATTCCGTAGGAAAGTATCAGGTTCATACCTATATTACAGCAGGCAACGGGGTTATGTCGTTCGGCGGCGCTGCCGCATCTGTTGATGTGACGCTGCCTGAGGTAGATATTACGGCTTCTGATCTGGATGGCAGCGGAACAAAGTATGCGCTGAGGGCATCCAATACCGATATCTTCGGTGCGATCAGGGGAGTGCAGTTTGCGACCTGGAGTGTGGAGAATGGTCAGGACGATCTCAGATGGTACAGCGGAGTTAAGAATACGTCCGGTCAGTGGGCGGCAACGGCTGAAGTGAAGAATCATGGATCTGCCGGAAGATATAACGTGCATGTCTATGCAACACTTGCGGACGGACGGCTGAGCTTTTTGGGCGCTACGTTCTTCGACGTGCCGAAGGCATCTGTATCAGGAATCAAGGTAGAAGGTTATGATACGGCGTCAGGGGCGTTCAAGGTCGTAGTATCCGGCGCTAAGGCTCCGGGAGGAGTTTCCAATGTTCAGGTGCCGGTATGGTGTGCGTCGAATCAGAGTGATATTAAATGGTATGAGGCGAAGAAGCAGAGTGACGGAACCTATGTTGCGAATGTAAGCCCAACGAACCATAAGAACAGTTCGGGTCTCTATAAGATCCATGTATATATTACATCAGGCAGCGGTACGTTATCTTTTGTGGGTAATACCTCACAGATGGTAGAAGCTGTTAAAACACCGATTATGGGGGCATCTTCGACTACGGTAAGCCAGATGGTGGCATATTATAAGCAGAGTAAATTTACCTATCCGAATCTGGCATTGGGCAAAGGCGGTGCAGGTACGCTTGAAGAATTTTGTAAGATTTTCCTAGAAGAAGCAAATGCAGAAGGCGTGCGCGCTGAGGTTGCTTTCGCGCAGTCCATGAAGGAGACGGGATGGCTGCAGTTTAACGGCAGCATTGTGAAGATCGACCAGTTTAACTTCGCAGGACTTGGCGCATTAGACGGCAATGCAACGGGTAACTGTGCAAGCTTTAAGAATGTAAGGGAAGGAGTAAGAGCGCAGATTCAGCATTTGAAAGCGTACGCTTCCACCGATCCGCTTAAGAATACATGTGTGGATCCAAGGTTTGACAAGGTGAAGAGAGGATGTGCGCCGTATGTAGAGTGGCTCGGACAGAAGGAGAATCCGAACGGTTACGGATGGGCAACGGATCCGACCTACGGCAGCTCGCTTGCTGGTATGATCAGGAAATTAATCACCATGTAAAAGTTGCAATCAATAGGAAGAAGTGATATAATAATCGGGAATTGCAGAGAATGTATGCTTAGAAACATAGGTGCAGAACAATGAATAGGAATATATACACATCTGTAAGTACAGATTATTGAACAGAATCATAAAACGTAAACCGGCAGTATCTACTGATACTGCTAGTTTGCGTTTTGACAAGCATCAATCTATCATTATATTCACCTGGGAGCAATCATGCCGGGATGCAGGCTTGCTCCCGGATGAATGCAATGATTGACGTTATGCCGCCGAACCGCTGGCGGGGAGGCAACACATTGGAATTAGGAGGAAGAGTTTTGTCCGCATATATACAGAATTTTATAAAGTTTCAGCCATTATTAGGAGAACTTATAGCAAGGGATATTAAGATCAAGTATCGTCGTTCGGTTCTGGGGGTTTTGTGGACATTGCTGAATCCCCTCTGTATGATGATAGTGCTGTCGGTTGTGTTTTCGAATATCTTCAAATTCGACATTGAGAATTTTCCGCTCTATATCTTAAGCGGACAGTTGATCTTCAACTTTTTCTCTGATGCGACAACCAGTTCCATGTCATCTATTGTATCAAGCGCGTCATTGATCAAGAAAGTATACGTTCCCAAGTATCTGTTCGTACTTTCGCACATTTTTTCGAGTTTTATCAATCTGATGGCATCTTTTACGGCGCTTTTGCTGGTAATGATGGCCACCAGGACAGAGCTTCACTGGATGACGCTGCTTGCGCCGGTTCCGCTGCTTTTGCTGGTGTTCTTCTCGCTGGGAGCCGGCTTGGTACTTGCGGCTGTGACGGTGAAGTTTCGGGATATCATGCATCTGTATTCGGTATTTATCACGGCTCTCATGTATCTGACGCCGGTGATCTATCCGATGGCGATGCTGCCGGAATGGCTGACGGGGTTCGTTATGCTCAATCCTATTACCAATATTGTGCTGATGTTCCGCAATGTGATGCTTTATAATACCTTTTTTGGGTGGAAGTCTTTGCTGGTGGCTGTGATAGAGACGGGAATCATGCTTGCAATCGGATTCTGGGTATTCTATAAGAACCAGGATAATTTTATATTGAATCTGTAGGAGAATATTTAGGAGAGAATATATGAGTGACAAGGTAATGGTCGAGGTGGAGCACGTATCCATGAAGTTTAATCTGTCCTCTGAGAAGTTCGACAGTTTTAAGGAATATGTGATCAAGAGCCTTAAGAACCAGGTGTCTTTTGAGGAATTCTGGGCGCTTAGGGATGTGTCCTTTGAGGTGATGAAGGGGGATGCCCTGGGATTGATCGGATTGAACGGCAGCGGCAAGAGTACCATGCTTAAGACGATCGCAGGAGTATTAAAGCCGACGGAAGGCTCTGTGCGTGTGAACGGCAGCGTGGCCCCGCTGATCGAGCTTGGGGCGGGGTTTGATATGGATCTGACAGCGCGGGAGAATGTATTTCTGAACGGCGCGCTTCTGGGGCATTCCCGCAAAGAGATGGAGTCTTTTTATGATGATATTGTGAGTTTTTCGGAACTTGAGAATTTTATGAACGTACCGGTCAAGAATTTTTCGTCAGGAATGGTCTCAAGGCTTGCGTTTTCTATTGCTACTATCGGCGTTCCTGATATCCTGATCGTGGACGAGGTGCTCTCGGTAGGTGACTTTCGTTTTCAGGAGAAGTGTGAGAGACGCATTCAGGCTATGGCCGACCAGGGGACGACTATACTGTTTGTCTCGCACAGTATTGCTCAGGTGAAGAAGATCTGTGACAAGATTGCATGGCTTGAGAGCGGACAACTGAAACGCTTCGGTTCGGCAGAAGAGATCTGTAAGGAATATGAACAGTCCTAGCCGTGCGGCCGGAGAAAACGTAGATAATGACGAGGTTTGGCATGAAAAAAGTAAGGCGGATATTAGGTATCATCATTGTGTTGGTGTTTGCATACTGGTATGCCCATATTGCAAAGATGAACATGATATATGATAAGAGTGTGGATAACAGTGAATATATAAGTATGGGGATCTTAGAAGATCAGCGGGTAGAACAGAAGTTCGTCTGCATCGAGGAGAAGATGGACGGAATCTATGCCAAGTGTCAGGTCGTGGGTGATGTGACGGATGTGAAGGTCAGATACAGCATTGCGGAAGCATCGTCCAGGAAGGTTGTTGCGGAAGGAAGCTGCCCGGCGGCTGAGCTTAAGCCTTCTAAGTTCAATAAGCTTAGCTTTGACACGATCGAAGGCTGCAAGGACAGGGAATACATCCTTGCTGTCTGGTCGGACCCGGTTTCTCCGCGGAAGGGCGTTTCCTTCTACTATCAGCCGGAGACAGAAGAGGGGACGGCGCTGACTATAGGCGGCAGTGAGATTAAGGGCACTATGATCATGCGGACGGTAACGGACCGTTTTGATATGGAGACTTTTTGTGTAGTGATCATATTTATCGGATTTATCGCTGCATTTATGAAAATTCTGTATAAATTATTTGAATAGGTGAGATTATGAATACTGAGAAGAATGAATTTAGAATTATCAAATATCGGCTGAAGACCGGCAATCCCGATATATTGCTGGTACAATGCTGGTTCTCCAACAATGAGATGGGAGATAATAAGCTTCTGTTTCTGCTGAATGATAAGAGGCTGGTGCCGAAGATATCTGTGCGGGAAGGGATAGAGATCAGGAAGAGACATCTGACGGATTCCTATGGGATCGACAGGGAGTATTATTTCTGGATCCCGCTGCCGGCGGATATGAGCGACAGGCAGTATATCCGTATATTTGAAGAGGCACAAGGCAGGAAGCGTCTGGCGTATGCGATTCCCTGCCGCAAGATTGCGAAGCTTAAGGGACGGGTAGAGAGTTTTATCGAGGAATCTAAGGCGGAGGACGGCAAGGTAGAGATCAAGGGATGGTATATTTCGAAGAAGGACCGTCCGGTTCGGATCCATGTCGCGGACGAGAGCGGGAGGCCGGCCGAATTCGAGACGGAGGAGATGTACAGGCAGGATGTTGTGGCGGAGTTCCCGGAAGCGTCGGCAGAAGACGCCCATGGATTCAAGCTGATCCTTAACGACACTGGCTGTAAGAAGCTTAAGATCGTCTTAAGCGACGGAGAGAACCGTTCGGAATACCGTCAGGAGATCTATCCGTCTGTCGTGAAGAAGGGAGTTGCGGAGGCAAGGAAGATCAAGGCGAAGACCGTAAGTTATCTTAAGACAGAAGGGGTAAAAAGAACTGCAAGACGCGCTGTTGTTAAGCTCTTCCGGCTGAATGAGAACAATTATATGGCCTGGCGCAAGGCAAACGAAGCATCTTTCAAGGAGCTGGAGGCTCAAAGAGAGACAAGCTTTGACTATATGCCTAAGATCAGCATTGTCGTCCCGTTATACAAGACTCCGCTGAATTATCTGGAAGAATTGATAGAATCTGTGAAGCAGCAGACCTACGGCAACTGGGAACTGTGCCTGTCGGACGGGAGCGGCGAGACTGTGTCTGCGCTGACGGAAGCGTTAGACAGATACCAGAAGTCTGACAAGAGGATCAAAGCAGTGATCAGCGAGACTCCGCTTAAGATCTCGGAGAATACCAATAAGGCGCTTCATGCGGCGACAGGGGAGTTCATTGCGTTTGCCGATCATGATGATCTGCTGGCGCCGGATGCGTTGTTCGAGTGTGTGAAGGCGGTAAATGCCGACCCGGGGATCGATGCGATGTATTCGGATGAGGACAAGATCTCTATGAACGGGAAGGAATACTTTGAACCTCATTTTAAGACGGATTTTAATATTGATCTGCTGCGTTCCATGAATTATATCTGCCATCTGTTCGTGGTAAGAAGGAAGATCATGGATCAGGTGGGAATGTTAAGAAGTGAATTCGACGGTGCGCAGGATTATGATTTTGTTCTGCGAAGCGTAGAGGCCGCAGAGTGCGTCCATCATATTCCTAAGGTGCTGTATCACTGGAGAGCGCACAAGGATTCCACTTCGGAGAATCCGCAGAGCAAGATGTATGCTTTCGAGGCGGGAGCAAGGGCAATCCAGGCGCATTATGACAGGATCGGTATTGCGGCGAAGGTTCACCAGGGGGAATATCTGGGACTGTATAAGACTGAACATATCATTGAGGAGCATCCGTTGATCTCATTGATCATACCGAATAAGGATCATATCGAGGATCTGGACAAATGCATCAGCTCTATCGAGGAGAAGAGCACATATGACAATTACGAGTATATTATCGTAGAGAATAACAGCGAGGAGGAAGAGACCTTCCGGTATTACAAGGATCTGGAGAAGGAGAATCCAAGGGTTCATGTAATATGCTGGGAAGGAGAGTTCAATTATTCCGCGATCAATAATTACGGAGCCAAATTCGCAAAGGGAGAATACCTGCTGCTTCTGAACAATGATACTGAATTCATCAACGGAGCATGCTTAGAAGAGCTGCTCGGCTATTGTATGCATGACGATGTGGGCGCGGTAGGAGCAAGGCTTTACTACAGCGACGATACCATACAGCATGCAGGAGTCGTCGTTGGCTTCGGCGGAATCGCCGGCCATGCGTTTATCGGCCTTCCAAGGAGCGCTAACGGATATTTTTCAAGGATCATCTGCGCGCAGGATATGAGCGCTGTCACGGCGGCGTGTATGATGGTGAAGAAGAGTGTCTTTGAGGAAGTGGGCGGCTTAAGTACAGAATTGAAGATAGCCTTCAACGACATTGATCTGTGTATGAAGATCCGCGAGAAGGGGTATCTGATCGTATATAACCCGTATGCGGAATTATATCATTACGAATCGAAATCAAGAGGCCTGGAGAATACGAAGGAGAAAGTAGAGAGATTTAACGGGGAGATTGCTACGTTTGCTCAGAAATGGCCTGAGATTCTGAAAAATGGAGATCCATATTACAATCCGAACCTGTCTCTGGAAAGATGTGATTTTAGCTTAAAATAAATGAAGATGGGGGATAGGGAATAATGTTTAAAAGAAGGACGATGGCTTATAGATGGGGGATATATGCAGCCGGGGCAGTTCTGCTTGCACTGGTATCAGGGATATATGCCTTCTGGCTGGAGGGATGCGCGGACGCGTCCAAATCAGGAGATATGCTGTTTTATCTTAGAAGGGCAGGCGTATCAAAAAAGGTCTGGCTCCTTGCCGTTCTTCTGTTCGTAATGTTCATTATGTATGAACATTACGGCACAAGGCTTACGGAATTCCTGTATACATGGAGGTTTGCCATAGCGGCCGGGATGTTCGTGCTGTGTGTGGCCTGTGAGCTGAACGGTTCTTCTATCGGCGCGTGGCAGGCATATCTTGGAGGAACGGATACAGGAACGCTTCTTGGAGCGGCAAGGCCGATCCGTTCGGACGAATGGGCGGTCTCGACTCCTATGATGCTGTCCCAGTATCGTAACGCGGGCGGTGCATTTCCTTATTACAGTGATACGGTCCGCGGCGCTGTTACAGATATGTTCATGGTCTACGGACAGCCGGTGAAGGATATTGCTATGATCTTCAAGCCCTTTTATTGGGGATATCTTTTTCTGCCGGCCGGGATGGGGCTGGCTTTCTTCTGGTATGGCAGATGGATCGCGCTGTTTCTGGTATCCTTTGAGATGTGCATGCTTCTTACGGGAGGAGATAAGCGCCTGTCTGCGGCAGGGTCCTTCCTTGTGGCGCTGGCGCCTGTGGTTCAGTGGTGGTTTGCGATCAACGGTCTGGTGGAGATGCTTGTCTTCGGACAGTTGGCGGTATTGCTCCTGAGAAAATATATGACGGATACGCGGACTTCTGTGAGAATGGCCTGTGTATCGGTGATTGCAGTATGTGCGGGCGGTTTTATTCTGATTCTTTATCCGGCGTGGCAGATTCCTATGGCGTATGTGATCCTGGCCTTGGGAATCTGGGTCATAATAGAGAATTACCGCGGTTTTCGGATCAGTGCAAGGGATATACTCTGTATTGTGATCGTTCTTGCGGCGTTTGCCGGGATCATGCTCCATGTCTGGGGCAATTCTAAGGAGACCGTTGAGCTGGTCCTTAATACGGCATATCCGGGGAAGCGTATGGAGACAGGCGGCGGGATCGGCCTTGAGTTCTTTAACTATGTGTCGAATATATGGTATGCGCTTCTGGGAGAAGGGACAGGGGTTAATGTGTGCGAGAGCGCACAGTTTATTGATTTCTTTCCCCTGTGTTATGTGATTCCGCTGTATGCGCTGATTCAAAAGAGAGATAAGCTGATCGCCCTGCTTCTCTGTGTGGATGTGTTCTTTGTGATCTGGTGTGTGGCCGGGTTCCCGGCTGTGATCGCGAAAGCGACGCTTATGAGCTTTTCGACTGCTTCAAGGGCTTTTGTGCTTCTGGGGTTCGTGAATATCCTGCTTCTGATCCGGGGGCTGGCTCTGGCAGAATACAGGTGTAAAGCTGTCATCGGAGGAGCTGCGGCAGTAATTGCCGGGTATGCGGTTGTAAGTTGTGCAAGCTTTATAAATGAAGATTATTACCCTAGAATGAGTTACTATATATTCACGGTCGTTCTGTGGATACTGCTCTTCTACCTGCTGCTTCGGTATCATGAAGCCGGGAACAGGAAGAGATTCAGCGTGCTGTGCATTGCCGTGATGATATTTGCGGGAGCGCTTGTCAATCCGGTAAGACGCGGCGTGGATAATATATATGAGACAGAGACGATTCAGGCCATAGAGGAGGTACACGGGCAGGATCCGGAAGCATTGTGGGCTGTGGAAGGAGTAGGATTTCCCTGTATCAATATGGGGATCATGGCGGGAGCGCCGACGGTCAACTCTACGAATGTGTACCCGAATCTTGACAGATGGGAGATTCTGGATCAAAAAGGAACTAATGAGAAGGTATACAACAGATATGCGCACATCTCAATCGTTTTAAAGGAGAGCGGGAGCCCGGAATTCCTGTTAAACCAGCCGGATGTATTCACCGTCTCGCTGACGGGCAGCAGTTTGAAGCAGTTGGGCGTAACGTACCTTATGTCGGGCAGGGAGAGCCTTAGAGAGTATGAGAGTGAGAAAATAAAGTTTATTAAAATAAAAAATGTTGGCAATTATTCTATATATAGGATAGAATAACAGTAAGGGAAGATGGACTTTGAGATTATCAGATAGAAAGAAGCAGAGAAGGCAGAGACAGATCATACTAAGGATATTATTTTTTGCGACGATTTTGCGGCTGTTTTTATTCTGGAAGATTCCGTTGTCTTATTGGACGGAACAGGTATATGACGATCAGCTTATGTTTCGGTATGCCGAGAGTCTGGCTGATTTTCAGTGGCTTGGGAGCTACTCCCATGTTACGCTGGTGAAGAGCGTATCATATCCGCTTTTCGTCGCAGTATGCCACTTGATCAGACTGCCGTATTCTCTCGCTGTTGGATTATTGTGCGTTGCATCGGCCGCAGTATTTGTGAAGGCGGCAGAGAGGCTGATTCCGGCGTTTGTCTGGAGGGCGGCGATTTACCTGCTGATCCTGTATTCGCCGGTTGGATTTAAGTATCTGATCGTACAGAGAACCTATCAGGCGGCGCTTATCCCATATGCTGTGATACTGGTTTTTTCCTGCATGATCGCAGTTTTTCTGAGAAGAGAGGATGAGAAGAGCATGCGCAGATGGGCGGCAGGCGGCGCTGTCTGCCTTCCGTTCTTCTACTATATCCGCGACGATTCCATCTGGATCATGCCGTTTGTTCTGACGGTCACGCTGGTTACGATAGGGTGTCTGTTTTGGAAGAAGCGACATATTACGGGGACGTTTGTCAGGAAATCGATCTGGGCAGCTCTGCCGGTGATTGCTCTCGGAGCAGTAACGCTAGGCATCTGTACCATGAACTATATTCATTATGACGAATTCGTGACAAGCGAACGTACCGGCTCGGAATTCGCGGATCTGATGGATTGCCTATATAAGATAGAAGATAAGGGAGCTTCTCCCGACGTATGGTGTTCTAACGATGCCATAGCCAAGGCCATTGCTGTAAGTCCGGCTCTTGAATCTATTGAGGAAGAGATATTAGGTCAGGAACTCAATTGGAGCGGAGGGTCGAACAAGGATATGAAGGGCGATATGCCGATGTGGGTCATGCGGTGTGCGCTTGATGATGCAGGATATTATAAGAGCGCACGGAAGATGAAGCAATTCTGCGGCAGGGCGGTGCAAGAACTGGAGGAGGCCTTTGAGAAGGGAACGCTTAAGAAGGACGGGCTGCTTCATTTAAGCAGCGTACAGATACAGAAGGAATACATTCAGAACGGGAAGTATTGGAAGGATTTTTTGAGATATTTTACGGGCGCTGCCTGCTATAAGGGAGATACGGCTATCGTCTGCAAGATGGGCATCAGTCACGGTAAGGTCAGGGATATCGGCCGGTGGGAGGATTTTTTTCGCAGCCGTACGACTTATCCCTCCGATAGGCAGGGGTCTTTTGGTATTATAGATCATATCGTCGGTATTATTGTGAAGGTAATTGATACACTGTTTCATCTGTTAAGTTATCTGACGAATATTGCGGCGGCAGCGGGGCTTATCTTTTTGACAGCGGCGCTGTCCAGGGACAGAAGGCATATAGAGATGTGGCTGTGTATATGCGGGATGGTGTTGTCGGCAGCGCTGCTTGCCGCGGCGGTCGTCTTGTTCTGCAGTTGGTTTGATTCAAAGATGGAGTCGAGCGTATATATGTATCTGGCAGGTACTTATCCTCTGCTTCAGATCGCGAAATATCTGACGATCTATCAAAGCCTGCGTCTGCTGGCCGAACGCGGAGGTGTTTTAGGAGTAAGCCTTGGAGATAGAGTAAGGAGAGTATAGAATGGATAAAGTTGCAGTATTGATTCCCTGCTATAATGAAAGTATCACGATTGAAAAAGTCGTCAGGGATTATAAACGTGTTCTGCCGGATGCAGTCATCTATGTGTATGACAATAATTCTTCCGATGGGACGGACCAGATCGCAAGGGATGCCGGAGCGGTCGTCAGATATGAATACCGGCAGGGTAAGGGGAACGTGATCAGAAGCATGTTTCGGGATATTGATGCAGAGTGTTATCTGATGATCGACGGGGACGATACCTATCCGGCGGAGGATGCGCCTGCGATGATCGACCTGGTCTTGAATAAAGGCGTGGATATGGTGATCGGAGATCGGCTGTCGTCTACTTATTTTATGGAGAATAAGAGGCCTTTTCACAATTCAGGCAATCTTGTTGTCAGGGGTCTGATCAATAGATTGTTTGGAAGTAACGTCAAGGATATTATGACGGGATACCGGGCGTTCAGCCGGCTGTTTGTCAAGAGCTTTCCGGTTCTGTCCAAGGGATTTGAGATAGAGACGGAGATGACGATCCATGCGCTCGATAAGAATTTTCTGTTGGAAGAGATTCCGGTCTCCTACAGGGACAGGCCTGTCGGAAGTGAATCTAAGCTTAATACGGTGAGCGACGGGGTTAAGGTGCTGAAGACGATCATGAATCTCTTCAGGGATTATAAGCCGCTGCTGTTCTTTTCTGCCGTGTCTGTGATCTGCGTGATCGGGGCGCTGATACTGTTTATTCCGGTGCTGCTGGAGTATTTTGCGACGGGGCTGGTGCTCAGGTTCCCGACGCTGATCGTATCGGGCGTGCTTGCGATCATTGGGATCCTGTTATGGATCTGCGGTCTGATCCTTCATGTTACAGTGAAGAAGCACAGACAGTTGTATGAGATATTGCTGAATCAGATTAGTATAAGATAAGTGAAAGGAGGAGCTTTTACCAGGGGATAAGAAGGGGAAGATGAGAAAGGAGATTGAGTTATGCGGGGAAGAATGAAGAAATTATTAAAAGGAGCAGGCGTGTATGCAATATTACTCGCACTGCTTGGTACGAACGTACTGGCGGTCGAAGAGGCGCCGGGAAACGCTACGGTTCAGTTGACGGAGAACGGAATATCCTTTGGTTCGGGCGAAGCTTCGGAGCCTGTCACACAGCCTCCCCAGGAAACACCAGAAGACCAGGTGATCCCGGAAGATAACGCTGCGGATGATATAGCGGATGATACAGCGGATAATGCTGAGGTTCCTGCCGCGGCAGATGAGGAAGATGCGGCGGCCGAGGATCCCAATGCAGGGATCATGCCGGCGGATGAGGCGCGGCTTAGGGATAGCAGCCAGATCAGAGTGACGGATTATAACGGCGGGAAGGGTACATTCCGGGTCGTGATCTCCGGGATGGATACCAGCCAGGTAAAAGAGATTCTTGTGCCGGTCTGGAGCAGGGTGAACGGTCAGGACGATATCGTATGGTATGCGGCGGTAAGAAGCAGCAACGGCGTCTGGTACACTGATGTAGATCTCAGGAATCACAAGTATTCTATGGGAATTTACGATATCCATGTGTATGTTACGGATAAGGCTGACAAGCAGTATTATCTGGGTTCGGCAACCCAGGAGGTCAAGCTTAATACAGGAAAGCTTGCCATAACAAAGAATAATGAGAGAGACTTTACCGTTGAGCTTACGGGAGCAGAGATACCGGGTGCGAAGAATATCCAGTTCCCGACATGGAGCGTGGTGAACGGCCAGGATGATATCAAGTGGTATACTCTGCCTAATAACGGGAGCAGTACATACAGATGCAAGATCTCTGTTATGGATCACACAGGACTTGGTAAGTATAATGTGCATGCATATGCACAGATGCCGGATGGCTCTATGATCTTCCTTGGTTCTTCAGGGTTTGAGACAGAGGCGCCGTCAGGCGGAAGCGTTGAGGCATCCGTAGGCAGCAGTTCCGGCGGACAGTTCCAGGTGAAGGTATCGGGAATCAAGAATGTTGGATTGATCAGACAGGTCCAGGTTCCGATCTGGTCGGAAGCCGGCCAGAAGGATATTGTGTGGTATACGGCCAATAGGGACTCTAACGGCGACTATATCGTGAATGCTAACATTGCGAACCACAGGTATAACTGCGGAAAATACACAGTTCATGCCTATATGACGGATGTTACAGGCGCACTGCAGTTCATAGGAGCTACAAGCTGTGAATTGAAGCCGGGATATCAGTCTCTTGGCGCAGCGGATATCAGCGGTACGGAATCTACATACCGGATCACTCTGTCAGGCCTGGTTGTTCCGGGCGGCGAGAAAGGTGTCAGATTCGCTGTATGGGGCGCGGCAAACGGGCAGAATGATATCAGATGGTATAACGCTTCCGGTAAGAACGGTACATATACTTGCGACGTACAGGTTGCGAATCACGGAGAATTCGGCAAATATATTGTTCACGGATATTATGAGACGGCGGACGGCAGCCTTCATTTTACAGGGGCAACCGGATTTGACGTGACAAAGAGGCCGATGGCGGCTCAGGTACAGATCGGCAACATCAACAGGACGGCGGGAACATTCCAGGTAACGGTCAGCGGTGTAACGGCAGTTTCAGGAGTCGGCAAGGTACAGATTCCGGTATGGTGTGCGAATAACCAGAGCGATATCGCATGGTATACGGCAGGAAGGATTTCGGAAGGCGTATATGCTGTGAATGTCAGAGTTGCAGATCATGCCCATCATTTCGGAGCATATAAAGCTCACGTATATGTGACGGCGAATAACGGGGCGCAGACATGTGTAGGCGGAACGGCAGCCAATGTATCACCGCTTAATTATGTCTATAATATGCCGATCAATTCTACACAGTATGAAGTCGGGATCATGGGTGCATCGGGTAACAGGGTTCAGTTCCCGACATGGAGCAACGCGAACGGTCAGGACGACGTCGTATGGTATGAGGGTGTGAACAGAGGCGGCGGCAAGTGGAATGCGGTTGTAGACAGCGCAAGACACAAGAGCGGCGGCGCATATACGACTCATGCATATGTGTATTCCGGGAATTCTATGAACGGATTCGGCAAGACTTCTTACTCTCTGTACAAAGTACCTACCCAGCAGGGCCAGATGCTGACGAGAGCTAATATGTACAGCAGTCCGACGCCGTATCTGCTGATGGTGAACAGAAGCACACACAAGGTGGGTGTATTCCAGAAGGGAGCGAACGGCTGGGACTTCGTTCATTACTGGGACTGCGGTGACGGCGCGCCGGGAACGCCTACGGTAGAGGGAGTCTTCTCTGTGGGAAGCAAGGGATATTACTTTGATTCCGGTGCGGCAAGATGTTACTGGTATACGCAGTTCAGAGGAAATTATCTGTTCCATTCTGTACTGTATAATAAGAACGGCACTTTGCAGGACGGAAGAGTCGGCATGGCATTGTCTCACGGCTGTGTCAGACTGCTGATCGAGAATGCGAAATGGATCTATGATACGATCCCGGCCGGAACGACGGTTGTAGTGTATCATTAAGAGCCGGATGAGGTAATATATGAAGAGAGTGATTACATATGGCACGTTTGACTTGATTCATTACGGACATATTAATCTGCTGGAAAGAGCCAGGCGGTTGGGTGATTACCTGATCGTCGGGCTCTCTACGAATGAGTTTAATGCCATCAAGAATAAGAAATGTTATTTCTCTTACGAGGAGAGGAAGCGCCTTCTGGAAGCGATTCGGTATGTTGATCTGGTCATACCGGAGGAAGCGTGGGAGCAGAAGGCCAGCGATATCAAGTTATACCAGATCGATACGTTTGTAATAGGAGACGACTGGGAAGGGAAGTTTGACGAGTTAAAAAGCTTATGCGAAGTAGTCTATCTGAATAGGACACCGGAGGTTTCGACAACAAAGATTAAGAGCGAGCTTAGGTTATTTTGAGGTAACGGTTCAGACTGAACTGTTACATTTTGAGAGGAAGTAAGACGAATGGGGCAATTTGTTGATAAGAAATTAATGGTATTTGGGTCGTCGCCGGATTTCGCGGATAATTCGAGAGCATTATGGGAATATGTGACGAAGAATACCGATTATGAGACGTTTTGGGTTATACAGGATAAGAAGATGCTGGAGGCGTTAAGAGAGAAGGGGGTGGCCTGCGGTTTGGAGGGCGGAGAGACGGCGGAGCTGATGATTTCCAGAGCACGCTTTCTGATTACGTCCTCTTTTCAATTCGCTGACAGGAAGAGGCCGGATCAGATCCATGTGACGGCGTGGCACGGGTTCCCGCTTAAGCTGATCGGATTTTTTGACAGCGCGGCTGCGGATTCGGATGATTTTCGGATGCTGAAGATCATCACGACGCAGACGGATCTCATTACAGCTCCGTCCAGGCTGTCGCAGCTTACGCTCAGCGGGATGTTTGCGGCGGATCCCCGTAAGGTAAGGGAGACCGGCTATCCGAGAAACGATATGATGTTCTGGTCTGACGGGAAGGAAGAACTTAAGAAGATCACGGACATAGACGTTGAGACGAGCAGGCTGATCTTCTATCTTCCGACTATGCGCAAGGGCCTGAAGGATGAAGGTGAGCAGTTCGGGAATAATATTTTCAATTACCCGGATTATGACGCGGATAAGATCGATCAGTTTTTGGAAGCGAATCATGCATATATCTTTGCCAAGGTGCATTTTGCGGATAATGAATTCTTCACAGGAGAGAATGTGAGGCTTCCGAAGCGTATGATTTTCCTGGATACGGACATACTGAATAAGAATTTTCTGACGATCTATCATATTATGAACGGATTTGACGCGCTGATCACGGATTATTCATCGGTGTATGTTGATTTTCTGCTGCTGGATAAGCCGATCGTGTTTTCCTGTCCTGATCTGGCAAGGTATCAGGCGGACAGAGGATTTATCGCGGACGATCCGAAGCTGTTTATGCCAGGGCCGGTGATCGATACGCAGGATAAGCTTCTTGATACATTGGCTGATGTTCTGGCAGGACGTGATGAATTCAAGCCGGTGCGGGAAGAGAAGATGCCGTTCTTCCACCGATATAGGGATGCGGATTCTTCCAGGCGGTTGTTTGAAGAGATGATGAAGGCGGATGAACAAGGGATCGCGGATTCCGGGAAGGACATAGGATATTCGTTCATAGACCCGTCGTCGCCGCTGCATCAGTATGTGGACAAGACCAGGGCGGAGATCTTCTTTGATACAGGCGGCGGATTCTGCGAGGAATCGAAGACGGTTGTGGAATATAGGACCGAAGGCGGGGAACAGCAGAATGCATTTGTGTCAGATATTCCAGACGGCTGCAGGGCGGTCCGTTTTGACCCGGACGACGACGGAAGATACGGGCTTAAGAACCTGACGGTACTGCTTGACGGCGTGCCGGCGGAGTATGAGATCGTTCATGGGTTTAAGGCGGATGACGCCGTCTTCTTCTATGAGAAGGATCCGCAGATCGTGATTGCTCTGGGAGATAAGGCCTGTCGCAAGGTCCGTATTGAGTTTGAGAGTATTGATCTGCATTCGGATGCGGGAAGGATCATATGGCAGATGCATAAGGAGGCGGCCGCGGCCCGCAAAAGGGAAGCAAAAGCCAACAAGAGACTGTCTGAGATCGGTACGTCGCGTTCATGGAAGATTACAAGGCCGCTCAGAGATGCGGGGCGGGCAGTAAAGAGTATACGCACAAAACGATAACGGCGGCTTGTGCCGTGATGTAAAAGAAGGGAGTATATGTATTATGAAAAAGAGACTATTATTATCAATGTTGCTGTTAACAGGGGTTCTCTGTCTGACAGGCTGCGAGGAGGCTCAGAGCAAAGAGGTGAGCGCGTCCGGCCAGGAAGACAGTAAGGAGCCGCAGGAGAAGGACGAGGATGAGCAGGATGATGCGGACGGCCGGGACGATCAGGGCGACCAGGATGAAAGCGGACAGGACGGAGACGCCAGGGACGGAGAAGACGGTCAGGAGTCAGGGCAGCCAGAGGAAGATGATTCACAGGAGCAGTATTCACCGGATATCACCGTCTATTTCAGCAACGAGGATGCCACGGCGCTTGATTCTGAGGAGATTCAGATGGGCTCCTTCTCATCAGAGAATATACTGAACGCTCTGGTCGATAAGGGGATAGTGACTGCGGATGTCAAGATCCTGTCTCTTGAGGTCAAGGAGGTAGACGGGAAGGATACGCTTGAAGTTGATTTTAACAATGCATTTGGTTCCTACATTTCAAGTATGGGCACTTCAGGAGAATACTATATTATGGGCGGTGTGTGCAACACATTCCTGGATGCATATGAATGTGAGCAGATCAAGATCACAGTAGAGGGAGGAATCCTGGAGACAGGGCATGCGGAGTATCCGGGTTATATGACGAAATTTTCATAAAGATGTCAGACGACACGAAGGAACAGGTACATCACTGCATCGTTTTGATATAGATGCAGTGATGTATTTTTGTCCGTGTTGTTCCGGTTGCAGGCGGCGCGGGCGTTGATCGGCGGAGCGGAAAGCGAGGAGAATGTGTGATGAAGAAGCAGGGGTATTATTCTTCCGGCAAGTTTGCCCGGATGGCGAATGTTACTTTGCGGACGATTCGATACTATGATAAGCAGGACATCCTAAAGCCGTCCCTGGTGAGCGAATCAGGGGCCAGGTTCTATACGGATAAGGATTTTGCAAGGCTTCAGCAGATCTTGCTGCTTAAATATCTGGGATTTTCACTGGATGATATCCGCGAGATGACGATTGATGATACGGATTATCATTTTATGCTGAATTCTCTGAAGATCCAGCTTAAGCTTGTGCAGGACAGGATCGAGCAGATGCAGCTTGTAGAGACGGCGATCATGGATACCTCAGAAGCAATACAGAAGGAACACACTATCGACTGGAACCAGATGTTGAATCTGATCCATCTTACAGGAATGGAGAAGAGCCTTAAGAATCAATACCAGAATGCTTCTAATATCTCTGCAAGGATTCATCTGCATAATCTGTATTCCCAAAATCGGCAGGGATGGTTCCCGTGGATCTATGAACAGTTGGAGATGCGTCCGTGGATCCGGGTATTGGAGTTAGGATGCGGGGACGGAACGCTTTGGACGGAGAATCTCAAGAGTATTCCCGGGCAGGCGGATATCACGCTGTCGGACATCTCTGAGGGAATGCTAAGGGATGCAAGGAGAGCGATCGGCGCGCGGGACGGGCGGTTTTCCTATGAGGTATTCGACTGTGGGCATATCCCGTTTGAGAGCGGAAGCTTTGACCTGGTGATCGCCAATCATGTTCTGTTCTATTGCGAGGACATCCGGCGGGTATGCGAGGAGGTCCGGCGGGTGCTGAAGCCTGACGGAAGATTTCTGTGCAGCGCTTACGGGCAGGATCACATGAAAGAGGTCAGCCTGTTGGTGCAGGGCTTCGACGACCGGATCGTATTGTCGGCGGATAAGCTGTATGACCGGTTCGGAATGGAGAACGGGGCGGCGATCTTAAAGGAGCATTTTAAGGCCTGCGAGTGGAGGATGTATGAGGACTGTCTGATGGTACCGGAGCCGGAACCGCTGATTTCTTATGTACTTTCCTGCCATGGGAATCAGGGACAGTACATTACGGAGCGGTATAAGGAATTCCGTGCTTATGTGAAACGGAAGACGGATAAGGGATTTCGGATCACGAAGGAGGCGGGGGTGTTCGTGTGCGGGGATAAGTATAAATTTTAAAATATTGTGAAAAAAAGCTTGAAGGTGACCTAAGGTCACCCTTTATAATGTGAAAAGACAGAATGAAAACGCATAAATATATGAACACTATAAGTAAACAGGCAGGCGGTCTGCCAAGCAGCATAAGCTGCGGATCTTTACAGGAGGTTTCAAATGAAAGGAATTATATTAGCAGGAGGATCCGGCACTCGGTTGTATCCCCTCACTATGGTGACATCCAAGCAGTTGTTGCCGATCTATGACAAGCCGATGATCTATTATCCGATGTCAGTGCTGATGAATGCCGGGATTCGGGAGATCTTGATCATCTCCACTCCCCAGGATACGCCGAGGTTCAAGGAGCTTCTGGGGGACGGGCATCAGTTCGGCGTCCAGCTGTCCTATGAGGTTCAGCCAAGCCCGGACGGACTTGCGCAGGCATTTATCATCGGGGCTGATTTTATCGGAGACGATACGGTGGCGATGGTTCTGGGAGATAATATCTTCGCGGGCCACGGTTTGAAGAAGCGGCTTAAGGCGGCGGTTTCGAATGCTGAGTCGGGCAAAGGCGCTACCGTGTTCGGGTACTATGTCGACGACCCGGAGCGTTTCGGTATCGTGGAGTTCAACCATGAAGGGAAGGCGGTCTCTATCGAGGAGAAGCCGGAGCATCCAAAGAGTAATTATTGTGTGACTGGTCTGTATTTCTACGATAACAGGGTGGTGGAGTATGCCAGGGATCTGAAGCCGAGCGCCCGCGGCGAGCTGGAGATCACGGATCTGAACAGGGTGTATCTGGAGTCGGATAAGCTGAATGTGGAACTTCTGGGACAGGGCTTCACATGGCTGGATACAGGAACCCATGAGAGTCTTGTGGACGCGACGAATTTTGTCAAGACCATGGAATCCCATCAGCACCGTAAGATCGGATGCTTAGAGGAGATCGCGTATCTGAACGGATGGATCTTAAGGGAAGATGTTCTGGAAGTGTACGAGGTATTGAAGAAGAATCAGTACGGTCAGTATCTTAAGGATGTCCTGGACGGGAAATATCAGGACGGATTATATTAGAATAAATTTATAAGAGAGGTATCAGTATGAATATTATAGTGACCGGCGGAGCCGGATTTATCGGAAGCAACTTTGTATTTCACATGCTTGACAAGTATCCTGATTACCGCATCATCTGTCTGGACTGCCTGACTTACGCGGGCAATATGTCCACGCTGGAACCGGTGATGGACAATCCGAATTTCAGATTCGTGAAGGAGAGTATAACGAACCGCGAAGCGGTATACAGATTGTTTGAGGAAGAGCACCCGGATATAGTGGTTAATTTTGCGGCAGAGAGCCATGTGGACCGTTCTATCGAGAATCCCGAGGTGTTTCTGGATACCAATATCAAAGGAACCGCAGTCCTGATGGATGCATGCAGGAAGTACGGCATTACCCGTTATCACCAGGTATCTACCGACGAGGTGTACGGAGATCTGCCTCTTGACAGGCCGGATCTGTTCTTCACGGAGGAGACGCCGATCCATACCAGCAGCCCTTACAGTTCATCCAAAGCGGCGGCAGACCTTCTGGTTTTAGCGTACTTCAGAACCTATGGCCTTCCGGTGACGATCAGCAGATGTTCTAACAACTACGGACCGTACCATTTCCCGGAGAAGCTGATCCCGCTGATGATCGCCAATGCGCTGAACGACAAGCCTCTGCCGGTGTATGGTAAGGGTGAGAATGTCCGCGACTGGCTCTATGTGGAGGATCACTGCAAGGCCATCGATCTGATCATCCATAAAGGCCGTGTAGGAGAGGTCTACAATATCGGCGGCCACAATGAGATGAAGAATATTGATATCGTTAAGATCATCTGCAGGGAGCTGGGGAAACCAGAGAGCCTGATCACTTATGTAACGGACCGCAAAGGCCATGATATGCGTTACGCCATCGATCCGACGAAGATCCACAGTGAGCTTGGATGGCTTCCGGAGACGAAGTTCGCAGACGGGATCAAGAAGACGATCCGGTGGTATCTGGACAATAAGGAGTGGTGGGAGACGATCATCTCCGGTGAGTACCAGAATTATTATGAGAAGATGTATGCGAACCGCTGATCTTCGGAGTGAGACGGTTAATTTGCTGAGAATATGATAATACGGATATAGGAGGAGACAACATGAAGGTATTAGTGACCGGTGTGGCAGGGCAGCTGGGCCATGATGTGATGAACGAGCTGGCCGGCCGGGGATATGAAGGGATCGGCAGTGATATTGCGCCTGAATACAGCGGAATAGAGGACGGTACGGCAGTTACTTCCATGCCTTATATCCAGATGGATATTACAGACGCCCGGGCGGTGGAGGAGAAGATCGCGGATGTGAACCCGGATGTTGTGGTCCACTGTGCGGCGTGGACGGCTGTAGATCTGGCTGAGGATGAAGATAAGGTGGACAAGGTGCGGGCGATCAATGCGGACGGCACCAGATATATCGCTCAGATGTGTAAGAAGCTGGATTGCAAGATGGTATATCTCAGTACGGATTATGTATTTGACGGTCAGGGGACAGCACCCTGGGATCCGGACTGCAGGGAATATGAACCGCTGAATGTCTATGGGAAGACGAAGTTAGAAGGGGAGCTTGCGGTGGAGGAGTGTCTGTCGAAGTATTTTACCGTGCGGATCGCCTGGGTATTCGGCAAGAACGGTAAGAACTTTATCAAGACCATGCTGAATGTGGGCAAGACTCACGACCGTCTGACAGTCGTCAACGATCAGATCGGAACGCCTACCTATACCTATGATCTGGCGCGGCTTCTGGTAGATATGATCGAGACGGAGAAATACGGTTACTATCACGTTACGAATGAAGGCGGGTATATCAGTTGGTATGATTTTACTAAGGAAATCTTCCGGCAGGCGGCAGAGCTTGGACATTCGGAGTATTTGGAGGAGCGTCTTAAGGTTGTGCCGGTCACCACGAAGGAGTACGGTATATCGAAGGCGGTAAGGCCGTTTAACAGCCGTCTTGACAGAAGCAAGCTCGTCAGGAACGGATTTACACCGCTTCCGACCTGGCAGGACGCCCTTAGAAGATATTTGAATGAGATAGAATTTTAGAGAAAGGACGGAATTATGGGACAGATTAAAGTAGAGAAGAACGCGGGCGGGATCCATGGCTTATGCGTGATCGAGCCGGCGGTCCATGGAGACGCCAGAGGATATTTTATGGAGACCTATAATCAGCGCGATATGGAAGAGGCAGGGCTTACCATGAAGTTCGTGCAGGATAACCAGTCCTGTTCCGCGAAGGGAGTCTTACGCGGCCTGCATTTTCAGAAGGAATATCCCCAGGGTAAGCTTGTCAGGGTGATCAAGGGATCCGTATTCGACGTGGCGGTAGACCTTAGAAGCTCCAGTGAGACATACGGGAAATGGTTCGGCATTGAGCTTACCGAAGAGAACAAGAAGCAATTCTACATCCCGGAGGGATTCGCGCACGGATTCCTGGTTTTAAGCGACATAGCAGAATTTTGTTACAAATGTACGGATTTCTACCGGCCGGGCGACGAGGGCGGAATGGCATGGAACGATCCCGAGATTGGAATCCTATGGCCTAAGGTTCAGGGAGAATACAGAGGCAGCGCCTCTGCGGACGGCTATCAGTTAGAAGACGGCACGGCGCTGAACCTAAGCGACAAAGACCAGAAATGGGACGGCCTGAGAGATACGTTTCACTTCTAATATATATGAAGGGATGCTGCGATCGTCAGCATCCCTTTATGGGTATAACATCCTTACTTCCTGAATACCTTGCGCAGTCCCCAATCTCTCGCATACGCCAGGGTATGTCTCATCAGTTCCGCCTCAATACGCACATAATTCGGCAGGCGGCGCAGGGAAAACCGCACCTTCTTCTGCTTCTTCCTTGTGCGAAGCCCTTCTAAGAGCCCTTCTTTGTAGTCTGCTCCAAACCCGATCCTGATAAAGAATGCATATTTGACCAGATATCCCATAAGAAGAGGGATAAAATTAAGCGCAAGCTGTCCCGCGGGCATATTCTTGTAATTCAGGTAGATACTGTTCCTTGCGGACAGGCGTACCTTGAAGGAATTGTACTTAGAACCGCTTGTCCCGCTTCCCACATGATACACCACTGCCGCAGGGCAGTACAGATTCTTGTATCCGTAGATTTTGGCACGGTAGGCCACGTCGATATCCTCCAGATAAGCGAAATGATTCTCGTCGAAGAGCCCGATCTTCTTAAATGCCGAACGGCGGTAGATCGCCGCGCCGGCGCAGGCGGAGAAAACCTCGCATTCCTTGGTATAGTTAGAGGCCGGCCGGCCGCATCCCCGGCAGACTCCCCAGCCGACCAGGGTATAGAGGTCTCCGGCGCTGTCGATCAGTTCGGGATGGTACATTTGCAGCATCTTGCTGCTGACGGAGAAGATCCTCGGCGACCGTTCGATCGTTCTCACCATCTCTTCCAGAAAATGAGGCTCTGCCGCAGTATCATTGTTCAGTAAGAGCACGTAAGGCGTTCTGGAATGCCGGATGCCGATATTGACGGCCTTGCTGAAGCCGTAATTCTTATCCAGTGCCAGGACTTCGATATCAGGATAGTTCTCGCGCATATATTCGAGACTGCCGTCCGTGGAAGCATTGTCCACGACCAGGATATGATAGTCCGTGAAGGTCTGCTCCTTAAGGGACGCCAGGCATGGCGCCATAAAGTGACAGCCGTTGTAATTAGGGATTATGATCGTTACTTTCATATATAAACTCCGATTCTTAGACTTAGATTATTGGTTTATTATAGCAAATATTCGTATTATGTGCTATATTAATTTTCATAATCAATGCCAAATATTACAATAGCATTAATGTTATTAATAAATTGTTAAGAAAAAGTGTCCGGTGACGGGTTGTCGACTCCATTGATTTGTTGTATGATAAAGTGTAATGCAAAAAAGGAATAAACAGGTAAATATATATGATCAAAGATAATCAGAAGTTATTGAATACGCTTCATGTACTGATAGATGCGGTTGTGATCGCGTTTTCTTATGTGGCGGCATGGCATATCAGGTTCCGCAGCGGGATATTTGCTCCGGCCGCATGGTATCTGTCTCTGCAGGAATATACGAAGGCGCTGATCTTCCTTGTTCCGGGGTATCTGATCCTATACTATGTCTTCCAGCTCTATACGCCGAAGAGGGTGCAGGGAAGAAGGCTGGAAGCATGGAGGATCATGCAGGCGAATACCATCGGGCTTATGGCGTTCATCCTGATCCTGTATCTGGCGCACCAGCCGAACTTCTCCAGAACGATGATGTTCATCTTCTTCTGTGTCAATGTGTTTACAGAAGTGGTAGGGCGCAATATCTTAAGAGAAGGGCTTCGGGACATCCGAAGAAAGGGATATAACCAGAAGCATATTCTGCTGATCGGGTACGGCCGGGCGGCGGAGCAGTATATAGACAGGATCAAGGCGAACCCGGGATGGGGATATATCGTGAGAGGGATCCTGGCGGACAACAAGCCGCGGGGGACGGAATACAGGGGCGTGAAGGTGCTTGGAAGGACGGAGAATCTGACGATCATCCTTCCCGAGAACAGGCTGGATGAGATCATCATCACTCTGGGACTGGCGGAATATCACAAGCTGGAGCGCATCGTAAGCATGTGCGAGAAGTCCGGCGTGCATACGAAGTTTGTTCCGGACTACAACAATATCATACCGACGAAGCCTTACACAGAAGATCTTCTGGGACTTCCTGTGGTGAATATCAGGCACGTTCCGCTGAGCAATATGCTGAACGCGGTCGTCAAGCGAGGAGTGGATCTGTTTGGCGCTGTCCTGGCATTGGTTTTGTTCTCTCCGGTGATGGTCGTTATATCTGTAGTGATCAAGGCGACTTCCCCGGGACCGCTTATATTCAGGCAGGAAAGAATCGGTTTCCAGAACAAGCCGTTTCTGATGTACAAGTTCCGTTCCATGGTGGTGCAGGATGAGAAGAAGGAGAAGGGCGGATGGACGACCCAGAATGATCCAAGGGTCACATCTGTCGGAAGATTTATACGAAGGACGAGTATTGACGAGCTGCCGCAGTTATTCAACGTGTTAAAGGGCGATATGAGCCTGGTGGGGCCAAGGCCGGAGCGTCCGCAGTTTGTCGAGAAGTTCAGCGAGGAGATCCCAAGATACCGGGTGAAGCATCAGGTACGGCCCGGTCTCACCGGATGGGCGCAGGTGAATGGATACCGGGGGGATACTTCCATTCTCAGGCGTATCGAATGTGATCTGTATTATATCGAGAACTGGACATTGGGGTTTGATTTTAAGATCATATTCCTGACATTTTTTAAAGGTTTTGTAAATAAAAACGCTTATTAGCCCATAGGGGAGAGATCATATGAGTAAGAAAAAGAGCATGAACAGAAAGCTGACGCCGAAAGAAAGGCAGCGGCTCAGGCGGAAGAAGCGCAGGAGGAAGAGACTGATCATCCTGATCTTAGAGCTTATCATACTGGCAGCCTTGTGCACGGTTGCATATGGGATGCTGAAGCTTGATATGCTTGACATTAAGATACTTGACCAGGAAAAACTGGAGGTATACAGGGACACCGGGCCGTATACGAATATTGCGCTGTTCGGACTGGATTCGAGAGAAGGGGAGCTGGAAGGCGGGGTGCAGAGCGACTGTATCATGATCGCAAGCATCAACAATGAGACGGATGATGTGAAGCTGGTATCCATATACCGGGATACGCTGCTGCAATTATCGGACGGCGCCTATGGGAAGGCCAATTCAGCGTATAATATCGGAGGGCCGGAGGAGGCGATCAGCCTTCTGAACCGGAACTTTGATCTGGATATCCGCAATTATGTCAGTGTGAACTTCAGCGCGCTTGTGGATGTGATCGATGCGTTGGGAGGTCTCGAGATCGATCTTACGGCGGAGGAAGCAGTCTATTGCAACGGATATGCATTTGAGACGGCTCAGGTGGTAGGCAAGGACATGCAGCCGATCGAGACGGTGCCGGGGGTTCAGCTGTTAGACGGCGTTCATGCCGTGGGTTATGCGAGGATCCGCTATACGGATGGGATGGATTTTAAGCGGACGGAGCGTCAGAGGGAGGTACTTCAGCTGACGGCGGACAAAGCGAAGAAGGCCAATATCTTCACGCTGAACCAGATCGTCAACGATGTGTTCCCGCAGATCTCCACAAGCCTGTCGGTCAGCGATATGCTTGGATTTGCGGCCAATATCATGAATTATAATATAGTGGGAACGACGGGATTCCCGTATACTGTGACGACGTCGGAAGATATCCGCAATCATGAGGGCTCATTTGTAGTGCCGATTGATTTCGCCGGCAACGTGGCACGGCTTCATCAGGAGATCTTCAATGAGGATTATTATGAGCCGTCAAGCAAGATCCGGCAGGTTCATGATGATATCGTCTATCTGTCGGGGGTAACCGAGAACGCGACGGCGATACAGACTACGTTTGAAGGGGATACACAATGAGGCGAAGAAGACGCGACGATATTATAATGGAATACGGTACTTATATGCTGATGTTTCTGGCAAGCTATATAGCGTCTCTGGCAAGGCTGTACTATGTGTCGGGTATTCTGCTGATCTTAGAGGCTGTGTATCTGTATGTGCATCTGGCCAGAGAGGCGGAGAATCTTACGGAGCTGAGGGCGCTTTTTACGCTGTCCTGGGTCGGCGGCCAGGGCCTCGCCTGCTTTAGGTTAAGCCGGGTCCAGGGAGATTGGAGTTATGTTACATGGCTGTGTTTTTTCCTGGTCTATATCGGATTCGGGATCGGCTATGAATGGGGGAGGCAGTACAGAGACGAGGAGAAACGGGCGGTGAGCAGGAACGCGGTGCAGGCCGGACGGCTGTACTTATGCATTGAGGGGCTTTTTGCGGCTTCCGTACTGTGTTTTGCGTTCGAGGCGGTGAAGGTAGGTTTTATACCGCTGTTTTCGGATAAGCCTCACGCCTATTCTTATTTCCATGTATCAGGCGTACATTATTTTACGGTGAGCTGTATCCTGATCCCGGCGATCACGGTGCTGTATCTGAAGTCCGGCGCCGGGAGGGGGATAGGGAAGAAGGCGGTGTTGGTTCTGGCTAACCTTACGGCGATAGCAATTCCGATCCTGTGCGTATCCAGATTTCAGCTTTTGTTTGCCGCAGGATTTGCAGTGATTACATATATAATGGTGAATAAGTCGGTGCGGTTAAGGACGATTGCGGCGGTAGTTCTGGCGCTGATTCCGGTCTATGTCATATTGACGGTATTCCGGCACCACGATATTGCCTATCTGAACGGTATCTTTGAGATGAAATACGAGAAGATGCCTATCTTCATCACACAGCCTTACATGTATGTGGCGAATAATTTTGAGAATTTTAATTGCATGGTAGAGCAGCTTACAGAGCATACCTGGGGAGTCAGGATGTTGTTCCCGGTCTTCGCGCTGACCGGGCTTAAATTCATATTCCCGCAGCTGACCGGTTTTGAGCTGTATCTGACAAAGCCGGAGCTTACGACCCTTACGATGTTCTACGACGCATATTATGACTTCGGGATCGCCGGTGTGTTTGTGCTGGCGTTGCTGGTGGGGGTAGCCGCCAAGCAATGTGTGCGGCTTGTCAAGAGAAGCAGCAACCCGGTGTCCTATCTGCTCTACGGGCAGATGGCGATCTACCTTGGACTTGCCTTTTTCACTACCTGGTTCAGCAATCCGACCACCTGGTTCTGGCTGATCCTGACAGGGATGATGTATTGGTTCGTAGGCTACGATAAAAACAGGAAAAGAGATGATGAGGTTGAAGAATAATCAGGAATATGTGAACGTAGACGCGGTCATTTTGACGTACAGGCCGGATGAACGCCTCGTCGAGATCGTGCGGAGGCTGAAGCTGCAGAGCTGCCCGGTAAGGCAGATCTATCTTATCAATACCCGGTCAGGAGAATTCCCGGAGGAGCTAGCGAAGACGCAAGGGGTTACGGTGAAGCATATCGAACCCGAAGAGTTTGATCACGGCGCGACACGGGATCTTGGATTTACATTGTCGGATGCCGATTTCCTGGTCTTCATGACCCAGGATGCGGTTCCGGCAGACAGAGGGCTGATCGGGGAATTGATGAAGCCGCTGCTTGCGTCGGATCGGGTGGGGATCACCTATGCCCGTCAGCTTCCCGCCAAGGACTGTGATGTGATCGAGAGGTATACCAGGAGCTTCAATTATCCGAAGGAGAGCCGGATCAAGGGACAGGAGGATATGGAAGAGCTCGGGATCAAGACCTTCTTCTGTTCGGATGTATGTGCGGCGTATAACAGAGAGATCTATCATAGGATGGGCGGCTTCACGAAGAAGACCATATTCAACGAGGATATGATCATGGCGGCAAGGATGGTGAGATCCGGTTACCAGATCGCTTACGCTGCCGAAGCGAGGGTGATACACTCCCACAACTATTCGGGAATACGGCAGTTTAAGAGGAATTTTGACCTGGCCGTGTCCCAGGCAGACCACCCGGAGATATTCGATGGGATCCGTTCCGAGGGAGAAGGCGTGCGTCTGGTAAAGAAGACCATGGGGTATCTGTTGAAGAGTAAGAGGGGATATCTGATTCCGGCGCTGATCTACAAGAGTGCCTGCAAGTATGCCGGGTATTGTATGGGAAAGAGATACCGCAGCCTGCCGTCTTTTATTGTCGAAAGATGTTCTGCGAGTCCGGCATATTGGATAAAAAGGTGAAAAAACCATATTTTTCATTGCAGTTTTGTGAAAAATAGGGTAGTATTATGTATGGTATTTATCAGAAGTGGGCTGTATATAATCCGGCAGATTATATTTGCAGGTCCGTCAGCGAACGATATAGAAAGGACATTGGATAATGGCGAGGGATAGGAAACACTATAGACGCGGACGCAGATCTAAGAAGGGCAGATCACTGGGAAAGACGATAGGTATTATCCTTGGCGGAACAGTGGCGTTTGTAGCGGCGGCAGGAGTAGGGATCCTGGCGAGCAAACTGTCTAAGATAGACCGGGTCAAGTTAAACCCGGAGGAACTAAATGTGTCTGTGGAGGCAAAGGAGACGAAGAAGGGCCGAGAGAGAGGGACAGGCTATCTGAATGTCGCATTATTCGGACTGGATTCCCGTGACGACGGGCTGGGCGAGGGGAACCGAAGCGACACCATTATGGTCGCCAGTCTGAATCGTGAGACGCTGGAGGTTAAGATCTCGTCTGTCTACAGAGATACGCTCCTGGAACAGAAGGACGGTACTCTTGATAAGGCGAACGCGGCGTATTCATACGGTGGACCGAAAGATGCGATCGCGCTTCTGAACAGGAATCTGGACCTGGATATCGAACACTATGTGGCAGTGAATTTTAATGCGCTGATCGATGTGATCGACGCGGTGGGAGGAATCGAGATCGACGTCCAGCAGGAGGAGCTATCGTATATCTGCGGATATGCGACGGAGATCATGAAGGTGACAGGGAAGGTATCGCCCGGTGTGACGGAGCCGGGGCCGCAGGTGCTAAACGGCGTACAGGCGACTGCCTACGCGAGGATCAGAGGTACGCTGGGTGATGATTTCCGAAGGACAGAGAGGCAGAGGGACGTACTTGCCAAGATCGTTGAGAAGCTTCAGAATGCTTCGATGGTGCAGTTGAATGCGGTCATTGACAAGGTATTTCCAGAGGTGTCTACGAATTTTACGCTGGCGGAGATTCTGGATTATGCCCAGGATGCATTTGAATATAAGCTTGGTGAGAACATTGGTTTTCCGTTTGATAAGACGACGGATACATTATCGAAGATCGGAAGCGTGGTCATTCCGGTGACGCTTGAGGACAATGTAAAGCAGCTTCACGAGTTCCTATTCGGGAGCAGTGAAGGTTACACGGTATCCTCTACCGTATCGAATATTAGCGATAAGATAGTGTCGAAAGCGGGAGACCGGGATGCGGATACGGATGAAAGCAGCCAGGGGTATATGGAACAGCCGGATGAATATTATAATCCTTCAGGCGGCAGTTCATACACTGATGATGAAGACGGCGGATACAATTACGGAAGCGGAACAGGTTCAGGAAACGGAAGCGGCGGAAACGGGACGGGTTCAGGAAGCGGATCAGGTTCGGGAAGCGGAAACGGAACAGGAAACGGAACAGGAAACGGAAACGACGGAACAGGTTCAGGAGACGGAACAGATCCAGATTCGGGCCTTGATCCGGGAGGCGGTGAAGATCCGGGTTATACTGAAGAGCCGTCGGGCGGCGATTCTTCCCAGGGCGGATATGGAGATGGCAGCGGCGGAGATGGCAGCGGAGCATAGGCGTTAAGAGAAGAACGAGAAGGAAATGAGGAATTTTGCATGAGAAGGCTCAGGAAAGCAATATTATTAATCTTATTAGTGGGCGTGTTATGTCCGTGTATAACTATGGTTGCTGATGCGGCGGAGGCAGAACTGCATTTTACAGATCCGGATACGACGGTGGGGGCCGAGGTGGATGTGACGGTGAATTATTCTTCTTCTACCAGCCTTCAGTCGTTGAATGCCACGCTGACTTATGATGCGGACATGCTGCGGTTTGTAAGCGGCGACAGTGCGTCGGGCGGGAACGGAACCATCACCATAGATGGAACGGGGGGCGGTTCCTCCATTGATTTTGCCCTTAAGTTCCAGGCCCTTAAGGAGGGAACGGCCAAGATCGAAGTATCCCAGGCCGCTGGAACGGATGCTACCGGAGCGGAACTGGACGATATTACATTCGGAAGTTCGGCGGTTACCATAGGGCCTGGAGATCCTTCCCTGATCGCGCCGGAAGGAGCGGAAGGCGGCGCGCCGGCGATCAGTGCGGACGGTCCGGTGGTGGATATCGAAGGCGTTCAGTATCAGATAACGAACGGTTTCCCGGACGCCCTTATTCCGGGAGGATTTGTCAGGGGTGAGATGACCTATGAAGGGCAGCCGTGTCAGGTAGTCACGCAGGAAGCGCCGAACGGCGTATCCGCATTGTTTCTTACTCCGGTCGGCGGAGGAGATCCGGGATTCTTCCTCTACAGCACGGAGGATGGTTCATTTACGCCCTTTGAGCAGGTAGAGGTTGCGGCGGACCGTTATATTGTGCTGCTTCGGGATGACGGAACGGTGAAGCTTCCCGAGAGCTTCCAGGAGACGGGGCTTACCTTGAACGACAAGTCATTTTCAGCATGGCAGAATACGGACAGCCCGGATTATTATGTTGTATATGCGATAAGCCCGGACGGGCAGAAGACCTTATATCAGTATGACACGGTAGACGGAACTTACCAGAGATTCGTGCAGCAGGCGGGTTCGGCGGAGCCTGAGAAGAAGGCGGCGAAGGGAATCTGGGGTAAGATCCTCCGCTTCATTGAGAATATGCTGGATATTGTGGTGATCGTTGCCGGCCTGCTGATACTGGTTCTTATCATCATTCTGATCGTGATAGGCGTGAAGCTCTATCACCGTAATCTGGAGTTGGATGACCTGTATGACGAATACGGGATAGATATGGACGACGATGATGAGATGATGGGATCTTCAAGATCACAGAAGTCACAGAAGTCTCAGAAGCCGCAGAAGACGCAGGCAGCGTCCGGCGCCAAAAAAAAAATCTCAGCCAAAAAGGCAGAAGGTAAGCCGGCTGTAAGAGTGCCGGTGAAGACGATGAATCTTCGGGAGGAAGGCGTGTTTGACGATTTCGACGACGAAGATGACGATTATGACGACAGCGACGATTATTATGACGATGATGATTACAGCTATGACAGCGGGGATTCCCCTGAGATGATCGATGATCTCGACGAACTGCTGAGCAAACAGCCGAAGAAGAGACGGGGTCATATGGAGAAGGATGATGCGTTCCAGGTCGATTTTATAGATTTGGATTAACGTCAGAGAATTTTAAAACTAGATGTACTACATTGTGCGGATCAGGGAGGATTCTGTATGGAAGCTTGCGGCCGTGCAATGTAGTATTTCATTTTGAAGAGTAAGGAGAGGGAAATATGTGTGGAATTGTCGGATATATTGGAAATCAGCAGGCGGCGCCTATTCTTTTGGACGGATTATCAAGGCTTGAATACAGGGGATACGATTCGGCCGGTATTGCCGTGTGCAATAACGGTAAGATCGATATGATCAAATCAAAAGGAAGGCTCAAGGTGTTAAGCGAACTGACTCATGACGGCGCAACATTGCCGGGTATGATGGGAATCGGCCATACACGCTGGGCTACGCACGGCTCACCGTCGGATGTGAACGCTCATCCCCATTTTAACCAGGATAAGAGCATCGTAGTGGTCCATAACGGTATTATCGAGAATTACCTCAAATTAAAAAAGAAGCTTGAGAAGCATGGGTATCAGTTCGTGTCTGAGACGGATACGGAGATCATTGCGCATCTTCTGGATTATTATTATCAGGGCAATCCGCTGCAGGCGATCACCAAGATCATGCACCGCATGGAAGGCTCCTATGCGCTGGGGATCATTTTTAAGGAGCATCCGAAGGAGCTCTACGCGGTGCGCAAGGACAGCCCGCTCATTGTAGGGCACACGGACGGAGGAAGCATTATCGCGTCCGATGTGCCGGCTGTACTTCGGTACACCAGGGAGGTATACTTCATTGAGAATGAAGAGATCGTTCGTATGACGGAGGATTCTATGGAGTTCTTCAGCGTGGATGAAGAGCCGATCAGCAAGGAGTCTGTCCGTATTGAATGGGATGTGAATGCCGCCGAGAAGGGCGGGTATGAGCATTTTATGCTTAAGGAGATGTATGAACAGCCCAAGGCGGTCATAGATACATTCTCACCCAGGATCAAGGATAACGGAATCGTCATAGAGGAGCTTGGGATGACGGACGAGGAGATTCGGAAGGTGCAGAAGATCATGATCGTGGCCTGCGGATCGGCTTCCCATGTGGGCTATACCAGTAAGTATATCTTGGAGGGACTGGCGAGGATTCCGGTTGAAGTAGATATGGCGTCGGAGTTCCGCTACAGGAATCCGCTCCTGGATGAGAATACCCTGGTGGTGGTGATCAGCCAGTCAGGCGAGACGGCGGACACCCTTGCGGCGCTCAGGGAGGCGAAGGAGCAGGGGGCGAGGGTCCTTGGCGTCGTCAATGTGGTGGGAAGTTCTATCGCAAGGGAAGCGGATAATGTCATGTATACCTGGGCGGGGCCCGAGATCGCGGTGGCTACGACCAAGGCCTATACTGCGCAGTTGATCGCTATGTACCTTCTTGCTATGAAGTTTGCGTATGTGAGGGGGCAGCTAAGCGGCGGTGAGCTTGGCGAAATGCTGGGAGAGATGAAGGCTCTTCCGGCTCAGATCGAGATGATACTGAACAACCGGGAGAAGATCCAGAGGTTCGCCAACCGTTATCTGGCGGCGAGAGATATCTTCTTTATCGGGCGGGGGATCGACCACGCGATATCGATGGAGGGATCTTTGAAATTAAAGGAGATCTCCTATATCCATTCGGAAGCTTATGCCGCGGGCGAGCTGAAGCACGGCACCATCTCCCTTGTGGAGGAGGGGACGCTGGTTGCGGCGGTGCTGACTCAGAAGAGCCTGTATAAGAAGATGATCAGCAACATGGAAGAAGTGCGGACCAGAGGCGCATTCGTGATGGCGGTCACCGTGGAGGGCAATACGGAGGTTGAGAAGGCGGCGGACTATGTGATCTATATACCGGAGACGAATAAGTATTTCACGAATTCACTGGCGATCATCCCGCTGCAGCTATTCGCGTACTATATCGCGGTGGGACGCGGCTGTGATGTGGATAAGCCAAGGAATCTGGCAAAGTCTGTCACGGTAGAATAGGATAAGAGCCCGGCGCCCCCGGTGATATTCTTACATGTTTTCGATCAGGCGGTCAAGGGACTGAAATGTATAGCCCATTTCTTCCCATTTGCCCAGCAGTTCATCTAATATCTCTCCGTTGGTGCTGGAGGTGCTGTGCAGCAGCACGACAGCACCGGGGTGGATCCGTCCTAAGAGCTTGTCGAAGGCTTCCTCGTGGGACGGCTGATCGTCCTGATACCAGTCAACATAGGCGAGGCTCCAGAAGAAGGTGTGGTATCCCATTTCTTTTGCCATCTGAAGGTTATCCGTACTGTATTTGCCCTGGGGCGGGCGGTAATACCGGGTCATCTCTTCATTCGTGATCTCTTTGTAGGAATCTTCTACGTCCTTTAATTCCTTTTCAAATGCTTCTCTTGTAGATATCTTTGACATATCCGGGTGATTGTAGGTGTGGTTGCCTACGGTATGCCCTTCTTCCTGCATGCGTTTAATAAGGTCGGGGCTCGTGGAGATGAAGTTGCCGACGACGAAGAAGGTGGCGCTTGCCTTGTGTTTCTTCAACGCGTCCAGGATCGGTGCGGTATTTCCGTTTTCATAGCCGCAGTCAAAGGTTAAGTAGATCACCTTCTCGTCCGTGTCCTCGGCGTAGTAGGCGCCGTATTTTTTGAGCTCCTCAAAGGTTGCGTTGGCAACGGGCGGCTTGCCCTCCTCCTGGAAGCTTAGGCCCCAGTTGTCGGCGGCGGGCGCGATCGCAGAGGATGCGGCCGCAGAGTTCAGGTTGACGGGCGTCAATGTGTCGGGCTCTGTGTCCTTGGGGGAGAAGCGCATAGCGGCAAAACGTCCGGCAAAATAAGACGCGAGGAACAGAAGGGCAATTCCGATGAATTTGAGATATTTTGTGTGAAACGGCATAGGAACTCCATTCGTTTTTAGTAATATATGTCTGCCTCCTGGAAACTATTCGTTTTGCATGGCATCATGTATCGCGGCTCATGTATCGCGGCTCATATGTACCGTCTTGCAAAGTAGTCCGAAAAAGTGTAAAATGACAAGAAGAATATTTTCAGAAGGGATAGCATACAGACGGATGAAGAATACAGCAGATAAGATCGGGTGGATGGCGGCAGGGTTCCTGCTGGCGAATATATCGTTGTTCTGCGTTATGTTCCGGGCGCCTAAGAAGCGCTGGGATCAGGAGCAATATGACTGCGCCGTTGTCTGCGGGTGCCGGGTCAATGATGACGGAACACCCTCCGATACGTTAAAATCAAGAGTAGAGAAGGCAGCAGAGCTGTGGAAGGCCAAGAAGGTCCGATATCTGATCATGTCGGGGGCGGCTGTGAGTAACAGCCAGGTCGAAGCGAAGGCTATGGAGCAGTATGCGCGCAGGCTTGGCGTGCCAAAGGAGTATATCCTTAAGGAAGAGCAGGCGGTCAGCACTTACCACAATCTTCTCCATTCCTGCAAGATGATGAAGGAGCATGATCTTAAGGATTGTGTGGTGGTGACCAGCGGATGGCATCTTAGGAAGGCAGACCACTATGCGAGACGTCAGGGCGTACCGTATGTGACGGCGGCGGCCAGGTCTCCGAAGAGTCAGAAGATATACAGGATTATCTGGCTGCATGTGAAGACAAACGTGCATATGTATCTCAATATGTGGAGAGGTTATTATTGATGAGAAGTTTTGGGCCGGCCGGCGGAGGCGGTTATCCTGCGGTTGGCTGAAGGGGGCGGCCCTTATATGAAGGAGTCAGGATGTGGGACAAGGATGCAGGGCAGATATGCCCCGAGATACATTACCGAAACGCCGGGGAAGGGATCGAGATCACAGGCTGTTACGGTGCGGACGGCCGTGTCGTTCTGCCCGATGAGATCGGCGGTATTAAAGTAACCGGGATAGCCGCTTACGCGTTCGCCGCAAACAGGCAGTATGAGCGGGAGGATGAGCAGGTATGGAGGAATGAAGAGTTCTTTCCGGGCGGGGAGCTGACAAGACTGTGCGGCAGTACGGTGACGGAGATCTGGCTGCCCGCTGGGGTGACAGAGCTTGGGCGTTACGCCTTCTACCGATGCAGGAATCTGAGACGGTTGATTCTGACGGACAGTCTGCCGGATATCGGCGGCGGCGTGTTTACCGGATGCCGTCTGTCAGAGGTTGAGATCTATTTTTTCCGGGGAGAGAGAAGCTGTCTTAAGTCGATCCTGGATGAGATGCGCTATACGATCAGGGCAACGCTTAGATATTGCGGCGAAGCAGGGCAGGCTGCCGCGCAGGTAGTATTCCCGGAGCATTATGAGGAGGCTGTGGAGAATACGCCGGCAAGGATCCTGTACACCCAGCATCACGGTGCAGGGGGTTATTACAGGCAGTGCTTCTATGACCGGAAGCTGGATTATAAGAAGTATGACGAGCTGCTGTACCGCATGGAGGCGGAAGAGCAGCCGGACGTCGCGGCCAAGCTTGCGCTTGACCGGCTGCGTTATCCGTATGCCCTGACGCAGGAGGCGAGGGAGTCCTATCTTGATTATGTTAAAAGGCATATCGTGGAGGCGGCGGATGATCTGACGGAGAGGGAAGATATTGACGGACTTAGGTTCCTGGCTCGTGAAGGGCTTATTACAGAGAACGCATTGGAGGATGCCATTGAGAAGGCGGCGAAAGAGAAGCGGACGGAGGTTCTGAGTTTTCTGATGGATGAGAAGCATAAGAGATATCCGAAGAAGAGGAAGCGGTTTGAACTGTGAGGAATAAGGGACAGATGAGAGGAACAGATGAGAGGAACAGATCAGGAATTGACAACGGGCGGGAAATTAGAGGAAGTTGGCCGAAAGATCCTGGCGGCTGCCAGAAATGAACTGTATCTTAAGATGCGGTTTCTTGACGTTGCGCTGAGCAGCCTGGTATTTGTGATGGATGCAGGGGCGGACGGACTTGGGACAGACGGGCTGTATCTCTATTATGATCCTCAGTATCTCGGAGGATTGTACAGGGAGGACCGGGTGATGGTGAACCGCCGCTATCTTCATCTGGTGCTGCACGGAATCTTTCATCATATCACCAGAAGGAACGGACGCGGGGAGCGGCTGTATCATCTTGCCTGTGATATAGTGACAGAGTCCATGATCGACGACATAAGGTACCGGTGTGTGCTTAGAAGGTGCTCCTGGCTTCAAAGAGAAGTCTACCGAAGGCTTCGGGAGCGGATGAAGGTACTGACAGCAGAGAAGGTCTACGGCGTCCTGGAAGAATGGGATCTGCCGGAGGACAGGCTTGCGGCGCTTGAAGAAGAGTTCCGGGCGGATGATCACAGCTATTGGCCTTCGGATGACGACAGCAGGAAGCGCAGCGAGATCGAGAACCGGTGGCAGGATGTGAGCGAACAGATGGAGACAGAGATGGAGACATTCTCCGAAGAGACGTCCTCGAAGCCGGGAGGCCTGATCGATCAGGTGCGGGTGGAGAATCGGGAGAGGTATGATTACCGGCAGTTCCTTAGGAAGTTCTCCGTGCTTCGGGAAGAGACGGCAGTGGATCTGGATTCCTTCGATTATGTATTCTACAGTTACGGGCTGTCACTGTACGGCAATATGCCGCTGGTGGAACCCCAGGAGTCGCAGGAGGTCCAGAAGGTGGAGGAATTCGTCATAGTCATCGATACCTCGATGTCCTGCTCCGGCGAACTGGTGCAGAAGTTCTTAGAAGAGACCTACGGCGTGTTAAGCGAGAACGACAGTTTCTTTCGGAAGGTGAATATCCGTATTATCCAGTGTGATGATCAGGTTCAGACGGATGAGAGGGTGACCTGTGAGGAGGAATTGAGGGCATATATGGAGAATCTGACGCTTCAAGGAGAGGGCGGCACAGATTTCAGGCCGGCATTCGATTATGTAGAACGGCTGGTGCAGGACAATGCCTTTGAACGGCTTCGGGGATTGATCTATTTCACGGACGGCAAGGGAATCTATCCGGTGAAGATGCCGGCTTTTGAGACGGTATTCGTGTTTATGCAGGAAGATTATGAGGACGTGGATGTGCCGCCGTGGGCGATGAAGCTGATCCTGCAGGCGGAGGATATTTCTTAGAGGCATACATGGGGATGCAGGGAGATTATGGGAGTCAAAGACCCCGCTGCAGACGCCGAATGTGCATGCAAGCATGCACGCTTGGCTCGTTGCTCGCGGGAATAAAGAAAAGGAGTCAGCACATGTTATGGATATAAAACGGGCGAAGCGGGAGATCAGGGATTCTATCGAGGCATATCTTGCGAAGGGTGAAGACGGGGATTATATGATCCCCTCTATCCGTCAGAGGCCGATCCTTCTGATGGGGCCTCCGGGAATCGGGAAGACGCAGATCATGGAGCAGGTTGCGAAGGAATGCGGGATCGGGCTGGTGGCGTATACGATCACGCACCATACCAGGCAAAGCGCCGTCGGCCTGCCGTTTATCAAAAAGAGGATGTATGGGGGCAGGGAATATTCGGTTACCGAGTATACTATGAGCGAGATCATTGCGTCTGTCTATGAGAAGATAGAATCGACGGGGATAGAAGAAGGGATCCTGTTCATCGACGAGATCAACTGCGTCTCAGAGACGCTTGCGCCTGCCATGCTCCAGTTCCTGCAGTGCAAGACGTTCGGGAACCAGCAGGTGCCTAAGGGCTGGATCATCGTGGCGGCAGGCAATCCGCCGGAATACAACAAGTCGGTGAGGGATTTTGATATCGTGACTCTGGACAGGATTCGGAAGATTGATGTGGAAGAGAATTACGGCGTGTGGAAGGAGTACGCTTATCAGGCGGAGATTCATCCGGCGATCCTGGCCTACCTGGAGATACGGAGAGAATACTTTTACCGGATCGAGACGACGGTGGACGGCAAGGCGTTTGCGACCGCGCGCGGATGGGAGGATCTGTCGGAATATCTCAAAGCCGGTGAATCCCTGGGGAAGAAGGCGGACCGTGAGATCATATACCAGTATATTCAGCATCAAAAGATCGCGAAGGATTTTGCCAATTATCTTAAGCTGTATGAGAAGTATAAGAAGGACTACGGACTGGAGAAGATCGTTGAGGGACGCTACAGCAAAGAGACTTTGGAACAGCTTAAGTACGCGCCTTTTGACGAGCGCTTAAGCGTAGTCAGCCTGCTTGCCGGAAGGCTTGGGACATTCTTTCGGGAGTGTTTTGTGACGGAGCAGTATGTGAGCCTGCTCTATAAGTATCTGATAAAATACAAAGAGACGCTTAAGTTCGATGAAGTCCGAAAAGAGGCGCAGGAGGAGTATGACAGACTGAGAAGGGCAGAGCAGTTAACGAAGATGGACGACGGGATCTGGAACAGAACTGTCTGTACACTGGAGCGGTACGGACAGATGCTTCACAGGGAACGCCTGACGGAGACGGAGGGATTTGCCTGTGTAAAGGAGGCCTTTGAGCGGGAGGATTCGCTTCGGGAAGGAACGGCAGAGAAGACGCTTCAAGCTCTGGAGCATGTGTTTGATTTCCTGGAGGATGCCTTCGGGGACAGTCAGGAGATGGTGGCCTTCGTGACGGAGCTGAATACGAACGGTTACAGTATCCGGTTCCTTAAGGAGAATGACTGCGGCCGGTATTACCGTTACAATAAGGGACTGCTGTTCGATGAGCGGCACGAGGAGATCTTAGGAGAGCTTGACGAAGTAGAGGAAGAGCTGAACCGGGTGCTTAAGTAAGCTTATACAATTGAAGATGACGGATAAGGGAGGAAGAAAGATGTTGTTAGTACATTATAAGAAATGTAGTACCTGCCAGAAGGCGAAGAAATGGTTAGAGGAACATGAGATCGAATTCACGGAACGGGATATTAAGGAGGAGAATCCAACCAAAGAGGAATTAGAGAGCTGGCATAAGAAGAGCAAAATGCCTCTTAAGAAATTCTTCAATACCAGCGGAATGCTCTACCGGGAAATGCAGCTTAAGGACAAGCTTCCCGATATGACGGAGGAGGAGCAGTACGAGCTGCTCTCTTCGGACGGAATGTTGGTGAAGCGGCCGGTCCTTGTGACGGATACGGCTGTCCTGACTGGCTTCCGTGAGAAGGAATGGGAGAAGTTGTTATGAGTATCAAAGGAATGGAAGGATATGGGAAGATAGACCTGCATCTGCATCTGGACGGTTCTCTATCCGCGGGTACGATCTTAAGGCTTGCCGAAAAAGACGGCGTTAAGCTTGCGGCAAAGACAGAGGAAGAATTGCTTCCTTATATCACGGTGTCAAGAGACTGCAGGGATCTCAACGAATATCTCCGGTGTTTTGAGATACCGCTTATGATATTGCAGACGGCGGAGAATCTTTTTGTAGCGGCCTATGAGCTTGGGAGAGAACTTAGGAAGAAGGGGCTTGTCTACGCGGAGATCCGTTTTGCGCCGCAGCTTCACGGGAGACTTGGGACGACGCAGGAGGAGGCAGTGCAGGCGGTGCTTGCGGGGATTCATAAGGCCATGGAAGAAAGCGGGGACAAGATCTGTCTAAGGGCGATACTCTGCTGTATGAGAGGGGAGGATACCCATGAGGCGAATCTTGAGACGGTGCGTACTGCGGCCGGATATCTGGGTAAGGGAGTCGTTGCGGCAGATCTTGCCGGGGCGGAGGGATTGTATCCTACCGGGGATTTTGCGGAGGAATTCACTCTGGCAAGAGACCTTGGTGTACCGGTCACTATCCATGCAGGCGAAGCGGACGGGCCGAAGAGTATCTGGAAGGCGCTGGAATTCGGCGCCGCAAGGATCGGGCATGGAGTGCGCGCAATCGAAGATGAGGAACTGATGCGGGAACTTGCAGCAAGAGGGATACCTCTTGAGATGTGCCCGACCAGCAACTTGCAGACGAAGGCGGCAGAGAGGATTGTTGATTATCCGCTGCGGGAATATCTCCGAAGGGGAATTAAGGTGACGGTGAACAGTGATAACATGACGGTGTCGGATACCTGGGCGGGCAATGAGTTCGCGCTGCTGTCGAAGGAGTACGGGCTTACGGAAGCGGAGGCAGAGCTTTTGTACCGGAATGCAGAGGAAGCGGAATTTGATAGGATCGCCGGGCGGGCTTAATAAGGTGCGGCGGTTATACGGAAGAAGGGAGCGGTAACATGGGATTTGCGGAGTTATTTCTGATCGCGGTGGGTCTTTCCATGGATGCGTTTGCGGTATCGGTCTGCAAGGGTCTTGCGATGAAGAAGTGCACATGGGGGAAGGCGGGCCTCGTGGGGGCGTATTTCGGGCTTTTTCAGGCGGGTATGCCTTTGGCGGGCTATTTCCTGGGCGTACAGTTCCGGGATATCATCACGTCCATAGATCACTGGATCGCATTTATCCTGCTTGGCGTCATCGGAGGCAATATGATCAGGGAGGTATTCGGTGATGACGGAGAGGAATGCTGCCAGGATACAGACGCGTCCCTGGATGTGCGGACCATGCTCGGTCTTGCGGTGGCTACCAGTATCGACGCCCTTGCGGTGGGGGTGACGTTCGCTTTCCTGAAGGTGGATATTGTGCCGGCAGTAAGCTTTATCGGAATCATTACATTTACTTTATCGGTTGCGGGTGTTAGAATAGGCAATATATTCGGTACGAGATATCAGGCGAAGGCGCAGCTTTTAGGCGGAGTGATCTTGATCTTCATGGGGATCAAGATATTGATCGAACATCTGATGCAGTAACCGCGGTCAAAAGAGCCGGGAAGGAGAAGAATTATGAGATGGAATCAGTTTCGTTTAACGACGACGACAGAGGCGGAGGATATTGTCAGCAGTATGCTGATGGATCTGGGGATCCAGGGAGTCCAGATCGAGGATAAGGTGCCTTTGACCAAAGAGGATAAGGAGCAGATGTTTGTGGATATTCTGCCGGATATGCCGGAAGACGACGGCAAGGCTTATCTGACCTTCTACCTGGACGAAGGGGAGGATAAGGGAACCATACTTATGAAGGTGGAAAAAGAACTGGAAGAGATGCGAAGCCTTCTTAACGTGGGAGAGTGTACCATCGAGGAATCACAGACGGAGGACGTGGACTGGGTCAATAACTGGAAGAAGTATTTTCATCAGTTCTATATCGACGATATCCTGGTGATCCCTTCCTGGGAGAAGGTGGATGCGAAGGACGGGGATAAGCTGGTCATCCATATAGATCCGGGGACTGCGTTCGGTACGGGTACGCATGAGACGACCCAGTTATGTATCCGTCAGTTGAAAAAATATGTCTCCGGCGGGGAGCGTATCCTGGACGTAGGCTGCGGCAGCGGCATACTCGGCATGCTTGCGCTGAAGTTCGGCGCCGAATATTCGGTGGGGACGGATCTTGATCCCTGCGCCATTGATGCGACCCATGAGAATATGGAGGTCAACGGGATAGCTAAGGAGCAGTATGAGGTGATGATCGGGAACATCATAGACGACAAGGCCGTGCAGGATGCCGTGGGGTATGAGAGATATGATATCGTGGCGGCTAATATACTGGCGGATGTGTTGGTCCCTCTGACTCCGGTTATCGTCCATCAGATGAAGGCCGGCGGGATCTATATCACCAGTGGGATCATAGACGAGAAGGAGACGGTCGTCACAGAAGCGGTAAGGGCAGCGGGATTGGAGATCCTGGAAGTGAACCGTCAGGGAGAGTGGGTGTCGGTGACAGCCAGAAAGAATTAGGGGAAGAGATGCAGCATTTTTTTGTAACGCCTTCTCAGGTTAAGGAGGGGCGGATCTATATAGAAGGTTCGGATGTGAACCACATGAAGAATGTGCTTCGGATGCGAAGCGGCGAAGAGCTGATGATAAGCGACGGCAATAATCTTAAGTACCGGTGCGTGATAGAAGGGTATGAGGAGGAGGAAGCGGTTCTTGCAATCCTCGAAAGTATGCAGGTGGATACGGAACTGTCCTCTCGGATCTATCTGTTTCAGGGGCTTCCGAAGCAGGATAAGATGGAACTGATCGTTCAGAAGGCTGTGGAGCTTGGCGTGTATCAGGTGATTCCGGTGAGTACTAGGCGTTCCGTGGTGAAGCTTGATGCGAAGAAAGCGGCCAGGAAGACCGGGCGCTGGCAGGAGATCGCAAGGAGCGCGGCAAAACAGGCCGGCAGGGGCTATATCCCCGAAGTGGCTTCTCTGATGACCTACGAAGAAGCGCTTGAATATGCGGGGAAGCTGGATGTTGTGCTGATTCCCTATGAGCTGTGCAGCGGCATGGAGGAGACGAAGAAGATCATAGAGGCAGTCAGGCCCGGACAGTCGGTCGCCGTGTTCATCGGCCCTGAGGGAGGATTTGAGAAGGAAGAAGTTCACAGGGCTTTGGAGTGCGGCGCGAAGGCGGTTACTCTGGGCAGACGGATCTTAAGGACGGAGACCGCCGGGCTTACGGCGCTGTCCATTCTGATGTTCCATCTGGAGCAGTAAGCGGATACGGCGTCCGGCCAACTCTTTGGCGGCTGTGTGTGACCTTACAGGAGTAACAGACATATTCTGGTAGTAAGAAAATAAATAATCAGGAAGTGAAATGAATGAGAGAAGTATATTTGGATAACTCTGCAACGACGAAGGCCTACGAGTGCGTCGGCGAGATCGTGAAGAAGGTCATGTGCGAGGATTACGGCAATCCGTCCTCCATGCATGCAAAAGGTGTTGCGGCAGAGCAGTATATAAAAGAAGCAAAAGAGACATTTGCGAAGCTCATGAAGGTGAAGGATAAGGAGATCTTCTTTACCTCCGGGGGTACGGAGAGTGATAATCTGGCGCTTCGGGGCGCTGCCGCGGCGAATCAGCGGGCGGGGAAGCATCTGATCACTTCAGCGATCGAACATCCGGCGATCATCAATACCATGCGCCATCTGGAGGAAGAAGGCTTCAGGGTGACGTTTCTTCCGGTCGACCGTTACGGGAGGATCAGGCTTGACGCACTCAAAGAAGCGCTGTGCGAGGATACGATCCTTGTGTCGATCATGTATGTGAACAACGAGGTCGGTTCTGTGCAGCCGATCCAGGAGGCGGCAAGTATCGTCAAGGCATATAATAAGAACATCCTGTTCCATGTGGATGCGGTCCAGGGATTCGGCAAATACCGGATCTATCCCAAGAAGCTTAAGGTGGACCTGTGTTCCGTCAGCGGCCATAAGATTCATGGGCCTAAGGGAACGGGAGTACTGTACATCGGAGAGAATGTGAAGATCAAGCCTATCGTGTTCGGCGGCGAGCAGCAGAAGAATGTCCGCTCCGGCACGGAGAATGTTCCGGGGATCGCGGGGATCTCCCTTGCCGCAAGGACTATTTACCAGGATTTGGATGTGAAGGTGGCGAAGATGAGGAATCTGAAGAAGCACTTCATCGAGGGAGTCAGCCGGATAGAGGACACTACCGTTCACGGCCTGTACGATGAGACGTCGGCGCCGCATATTATCAGCGTCGGCTTTGCAGGTATCCGAAGCGAGGTGCTTCTGCATGCCCTGGAGGAAAAAGGCATCTATGTATCCTCCGGTTCGGCATGCGCGTCCAATCATCCCCAGGTCAGCGGCGTACTGAAGGGTATCGGGGCAAGCCAGGAGTTCCTGGATGCCACATTAAGGTTCAGTATGTCAGAATTTACAATGCCGGAGGAGATTGACTATACTTTAGATACCCTATATAATATAGTACCGAAGCTGCGGAAATATACCAGGCATTGACCGCGGCGGGAACAGACAGGAGAAGGAATATGAGATATCATACTTTTTTAATAAAATACGGTGAGATTGGGATCAAGGGCAAGAACCGCTATCTGTTTGAGGATGCGCTCGTCAGGCAGGTGCGGTTCGCACTGAAGGATGTGGAAGGCGAGTTTGAGGTTCATAAGTCCCAGGCCAGGATCTATGTGGATTGCGGGGAGGATTATGATTACGAGGATGTGATCGGGAATCTTAAGAGGGTGTTCGGGATCGTGGGGATCTGTCCGGTCGTGCGCATGGAGGACCGCGGTTTTGAACAGCTTAAGAAGGATGTGGTTGCCTATATGGACGAGGCGTATCCAGACAAGCATCTGACCTTCAAGGTGGAATCCAGGCGTGCCAGGAAGTCTTATCCGAAGAATTCAATGGAGATCAACTGTGACTTGGGAGAGGCGATCCTTGACGCGTTTCCGGAGACTAGGGTGGATGTGCATCATCCAGACGTGATGCTGAATGTTGAGATCAGGAACGAGATATATGTCTATTCCCAGATCATTCCCGGAGCAGGCGGGATGCCGGTGGGAACCAACGGGAAGGCGATGCTTCTGCTGTCCGGCGGGATCGACAGCCCGGTGGCAGGCTATATGATCTCCAAGCGGGGAGTCGGGATCGAGGCGACTTATTTCCATGCGCCGCCTTATACCAGCGAACGTGCGAAGCAGAAGGTCGTGGATCTGGCCAGGATCGTGTCGAGATATGCAGGACCGATCAGGCTCCATGTGGTGAACTTCACGGATATCCAGTTATATATCTATGATCAGTGCCCGCATGATGAGCTGACGATCATAATGCGCCGGTATATGATGAGGATCGCGGAGTATTTCGCGAAAAAGGACGGGTGTCTCGGGCTGATCACAGGCGAGAGTATCGGACAGGTGGCAAGCCAGACCATGCAGAGTCTTGCGGCGACCAACGACGTATGTACGGTTCCGGTGTACCGGCCGGTGATCGGGTATGATAAACAGGAGATCGTAAATATCGCGGAGAAGATCGGAACCTACGAGACTTCTATCCAGCCTTATGAGGACTGCTGTACCATATTTGTTGCGAAGCATCCGGTGACGAAGCCGAGCGTGGAGGTCATCCGCCGTTCGGAAGAGAAGCTTAAGGAGAAGATCGACGAGCTGTTTGAGAGGGCTGTAGACACAGCGGAGATCATAGAGGTAAAATAAGAGACAAAATAAAAAGGACCCGGTCTGGGGAACAGACCGGCTCTTCAACAAAGGCTTTTATGAGTTCATGCGGCGATTATTCACAGATATATGCCTGCAGTGCATCAAGGATCGTGTCGATCACTGCCGTATCCGCATGGATATTAAGGTCGATCGGTTTGGAAAGATCCAGACTGAAGATACCCATGATGGACTTAGCATCGATTACATATCTGCCGGATACCAGATCGAAGTCATAATCAAATTTGGTGATGTCATTTACAAAAGATTTTACCTTGTCGATAGAGTTTAAAGATATCTGAACTGTTTTCATTGGAAAATACCTCCCTGTTTATGTTCTGTGTTGTGTTTTAGTGTACAGCAGCCTTTTGCTAGAAACTGTTGTATATCCATATTAAGAGTAAGAGATAGAAAAGTCAAGAAACAATTTGCTAAAGTTGGGTAGAAATATCAGACGGATGTTCCGGCAATGTGCATAATGTGATCATGGCATCCAAATACGGTCTGAAGAAGAGGAGACATTATGAAGAAGGCGGCATTACATAATCTGGGGTGCAAAGTGAACGGGTACGAGACGGAGGCGATGCAGGAGATGCTGACGAAGCACGGATATGAGATCGTACCGTTTCAGGAGAAGGCGGACCTCTATATCGTGAATACCTGCACGGTCACCAATATGGCGGACCGTAAGTCGAGGCAGATGCTGCACCGGGCGAGGAAGAAGAACCCGGAGGCAGTCGTCGTGGCGTGCGGCTGTTATGTTCAGGCGAAGCAGGGGGAGTTAGACGAGAGCGTGGATATCGTGATCGGGAATAACCGTAAGAAGGATCTGATCGAGATATTGAAGTCTTATGAGGACGCGCAGCCAAGGAGGGAAGAAGATGCCGCAAGGCAGGATCATCAGGGAGAGGAGCCTGCGGATACAAGGAACCGGCGCAGGGAGCTTATTGATATCAGCCGGGTCAGGGAATATGAAGAGATGGAGCTGTCGAGCGCGGCGGAGCATACCCGCGCCTATGTGAAGGTTCAGGACGGGTGCAACCAGTTCTGCTCTTACTGTATCATTCCCTACGCGAGAGGGCGCGTCCGCAGCCGCAGCCGTGACAGTGTGGTCAGGGAGGTGCGGCAGTTATCCGGCAACGGTTATAAGGAAGTCGTTCTGACAGGGATACACTTAAGCTCTTACGGCATTGATACGGGCGACAGCCTGCTTGGGCTGATCGCTGCCGTACATGAGATACCCGGGATCAGGCGGATCCGCCTGGGGTCGCTGGAACCGGGCATCATTACGGAAGAGTTTGCGGGAGCTATCGCGAAGCTTCCCAGAGTGTGTCCGCACTTTCATCTGTCGCTGCAGAGCGGCTGCGACGCCACGCTTAAGAGGATGAACCGCCGTTATACGTCGAAGGAGTATGAGGAGAAGTGTGCCCTTCTGCGGAGATTTTATGACCGTCCGGCTCTGACTACGGATGTGATCGTCGGATTTCCCGGCGAGACTTGGGAGGAATTCGCGCAGTCGAAGGAATTCATAGACCGGATGGACTTCTATGAGACGCATGTGTTCAAGTATTCGAAGCGGACGGGGACAAAGGCGGCCGGGATGGAGAACCAGGTGGCAGAAGACATCAAGAATGCCCGAAGCAGCGAACTGATCGCTCTGGGAGAGCGGAAGCGGGCAAGCTATGAGGAGACGCTGATCGGGACGGTGCAGGAGGTTTTGATCGAGGAGGAGATCCGGCGCGGCACGGACTGGTATCAGGTGGGACATACCAGAGAATATGTGAAGGTTGGACAGAAAATGAGCGAAAACAGGGTAAATGAGATAGTAAATGTAGAAATTAAGAATCGTTTGCAAATAATTCATTGAATTTTTCCGGGCAATGGGTTAGAATAACAGTGAAGTATTTTTGGAGGACGTGAGTATATGAGAGATTTAAGCAGCACACAGTTTTTTCAGGTAGAAAGCGGTCCGCAGATTCAGGCAAAAGATATACTTGAGATTGTGTACAGGGCATTAAGCGAAAAAGGATATAATCCGGTGAACCAGATTGTAGGATATATTATGTCAGGGGATCCGACATATATTACGAGTTACGACGGCGCGAGAAGTCTGATCATGAAGATGGAGCGGGATGAACTGGTAGAGGAGATGCTAAGGACGTATATCGAGCATAATAAGTGGGTATAATCTATGAGAATCATGGGACTGGACTACGGTTCTAAGACGGTGGGCGTAGCGATCAGCGATCCTTTGGGGATCACTGCCCAGGGAATAGAGACGATTTGCCGTAAGGACGAGAACAAGCTGCGCAGAACTTGTGCGCGTATTGAGGAATTGATCAGGGAGTATGAGGTGGAGCGGATCGTACTTGGACTTCCGAAGCATATGAATAATGATATCGGAGAGCGGGCCGAACGGTCCATGGAATTCGGGAAGATGCTTGAACGGCGGACCGGCCTTGAGGTCGTGATGTGGGACGAGCGTCTGACTACGGTAGAAGCAGAGCGGACTTTAATTGAGAATAAGGTAAGAAGAGAGGACCGCAAGAAGTACATCGATAAGATTGCGGCTGTTTTTATATTGCAGGGATATCTGGATGCCGGCGCCTTGTCTCGCAGATAATTGCGCTGTCTGCACAGATTTACAGAGTGTCAGTCCGGGATTATTATTGAGGAGTATATATGGAGAAGATAAGATTCAGATCGGAAGATATGCGGGAAGAAGTGGATTTTTTTGTGCTGGAGCAGACGAAGATAAACGGAATATCCTACATTCTGGTGACGGATTCGGAAGAAGGTGATGCGGAATGTCTGATCCTTAAGGATACGTCCGGCGAGGCAGCATCCGACAGCGTCTATGAGGTCGTGGAGGATGATGTGGAGCTTACGGCTGTTTCTAAGGTATTCGAAGAGCTGCTTGAGGATATCGAGATCGAAAGGTAATATACTATGTCCATCAGTAAAGAGAATTTTAAAAAAATGCTCAAAGATAAGGGTCTTAAGGTAACCAATCAGAGGTTGCTTGTATTAGAGGTACTTGCGGATCATCGCGATAAGCATATGACTGCAGAAGACATTTATGAGCTGGTGAAGGAAGACTATCCGGAGATCGGACTGGCTACCATTTACCGGACAGTGCAATTGTTACGGGAAATGCAATTGGTGGATCGGATCAATCTTGATGACGGATGCCTGCGCTATGAGATCAGCGATTTGTTTGACGGGGAAACAAAGCATCATCATCATCATTTGATATGTAAGGCATGCGGGAAAGTAGTTCCGTTTGAAGAGGACCTCCTGGATGAACTGGAGCGTCTGATTGAGCAGGAGACGGGATTCCAGGTGTCAGACCACGAATTAAAGTTCTACGGACAATGCGAAGAATGCTTGAAAAAGCAGAGATAGTAAGTACGGAGACGCACGTGGAGGTGTAAACTTGAAGAAAGAAAACAATGGAAAATTGCGAATCATTCCGCTTGGAGGCTTAGAAAAGATCGGAATGAACATTACTGCCTTCGAATATGAAGACAGTATTATTGTCGTGGATTGCGGATTGGCATTCCCGGAGGATGATATGCTGGGAATCGATCTTGTGATTCCGGACGTTACTTACCTGAAGGATAATATCCAGAAGGTGAAGGGGTTTGTGATCACCCACGGACATGAAGATCATATCGGGGCGCTGTGTTATGTGTTAAGGGAGATGAATCTTCCGATCTACGCGACGAAGCTTACGATGGGTATCATTGAGAGAAAACTGACAGAACATAATCTGCTTAGGACAACGCGCAGAAAAGTGGTGAAGCATGGACAGTCCATCAACCTTGGACAGTTCAGGATCGAATTCATTAAGACGAACCACAGTATCCAGGACGCGGCGGCGCTGGCGTTATATTCCCCGGCCGGGATCGTCGTGCATACGGGAGATTTTAAGGTGGACTACACTCCGGTATTCGGGGATGCGATCGACCTGCAGCGGTTTGCCGAGATCGGGAAGAAGGGAGTCCTTGCCCTGATGTCGGACAGCACCAATGCGGAGCGCAAGGGCTTCACACAGTCGGAGCGCACAGTCGGAATCACTTTTGATCATATTTTCGCAGAGCATCAGAATACAAGGATCATTATTGCGACCTTTGCGTCTAATGTGGACCGTGTGCAGCAGATCATCAATTCTGCCTGCAAATATGACCGCAAGGTAGTCGTAGAGGGGCGCAGTATGGTGAATATCATCCAGGTTGCCCAGGAATTAGGTTACCTGAACGTACCTGACAAGACACTGATCGAGATCGATCAGCTTAAGAATTATCCGCCGGAGAAGACCGTGCTGATCACGACAGGCAGCCAGGGAGAATCTATGGCGGCGTTATCCCGTATGGCGGCGGATGTGCATAAGAAGGTATCGATCATGCCGGGCGATACGGTGATCTTCAGCTCGAACCCGATCCCGGGCAACGAGAAGTCGGTGTCCAGAGTGATCAACGAGCTGTCGGCGAAGGGGGCGAATGTCATCTTCTCGGACGCTCATGTATCAGGACATGCATGTCAGGAAGAGTTGAAGCTCATCTATTCTCTGGTTAAGCCTAAGTATGCGATCCCGGTACACGGAGAGTACCGGCATCTGAAGGCGAATGCAGGCGTTGCGATGACTCTGGGGATCCCGAAGGAGAATGTATTCATTCTTCATTCAGGCGACGTGCTGGAGCTGAATGCCCAGGAAGCGAAGGTGGTAGACAAGGTACACACAGGGGAGATCCTTGTGGACGGCCTTGGCGTAGGCGATGTAGGCAATATCGTGCTGCGCGACAGACAGCATCTTGCGGAGGACGGTATCCTGATCGTGGTCCTTACCTTGGAGAAGGGCAGCAATCAGCTTCTTGCGGGGCCGGATATCGTATCCCGCGGTTTTGTGTACGTCAGAGAGTCCGAAGGCCTGATGGAAGAGGCCAGGAAGGTTGTGTCAGACGCGGTGGAGGATTGCCTTCTGCACCAGCGCAATGCAGATTGGAGTAAGATCAAGATGGTGATCCGGGATACTATGAATGAATTTATCTGGAAGAGGACCAAGAGGAAGCCGATGGTGCTGCCGATCATTATGGATGTGTAAATATATAAAAATTATGGGGCTGCCGAAGATGATGCGATCTTTAGGCAGCCTTCGGTTTTTAATGCCAACTATAGTTTTGACATTATGATGCAATGGTGATATATTAATAGTGTAGTAGTTTTGTTTGATATACGGGGAGTTGTTCTTCGATTCCTAAGGTGAACTTGCAGTATGAGAGAGAAAAATAGAAGAAAAAGAGCGCGCAAAAGTATTACCTTGCTTATTATTTTTATTATGGTTTTTGCTGTCCTGGGGGCGGTGGTATTTTCCGTTACGTCCAGGATATCCAGGGAGATGTCTGCCTCGGCGATTGATAATCTGAGCGAGAGTCTGAAGCTGATCAAGAACACTATGGAGACGATCCTGCATAAAGAAGCGGAATTTCAGAAGATGCTTGCGAAGGAGATCGTGAATTCAGGCGATTTGGATGAATTTCTTCTTTCATGCGAAGACAATGATACGATGGTGAAGATATCCCTGATACGGTCGGGAGAGACGGAAGGGATATCTAACGGGGGAGAAGAGTTTTCAGAGGAAGGACTTGACTTTTCCGCGGGGAAGGCGGTCGACGGACTGCCGATATCCAAGTCTTATGTGAACGGCATGGGAACCTGGGCCTACACGATGAAGTGCCCGATCACAGAAGACGGGGAAGAGATCGCGACGCTTTATATAGAATATATCTATGATTCACTGGATGAAGCGCTGCCGGACAAATTTTACAACAAGAGCGCGAAGCTGTACATCATGGATGCATACAGCGAGCGGCTGGTGCTGAAGCCTAAGGGGATCGGGGAACGCGACGCAGGGCATCTGAATCTGGAGGACTTCTACCGCGCTAACAAGATCCTTGAAGAGGACGTCCAGGATCACATCAACGAAAGCGTGCGGACCGGACAGAACGTCATGTTCTACCATGAGATACAGAACAAGGATTCTCTGATCTATATGTGGGCGGTGAACCAGGGGACGCTCTATCTGATCGGATATGTGCCGATCGAGGCGATACAGAGGGAAGGCGACGCGGTCAACCAGAACATGTTTATCGTGGTAGCCGTTATGCTGTGCGCGTTCCTGGGATGCTGCGTAGGGTATTTCATGTATGAGAAGCAGCAGAGGAAGATCAGGGCGGAGAGAGAGGCAGAGAGGGAAGTCCATAACAAGCAGCTGACGGAAGCGCTGCAGACTGCACAGATTGCGAATAATTCCAAGACTATGTTTTTGTCGAATATGTCGCATGATATCCGAACCCCGATGAATGCGATCTTAGGATTTGCAACATTGCTTGCAAAAGATGCACAGGACCCGGATAAGGTAAAGGAATATACGAAGAAGATCACGGCGTCAGGGCAGCATTTGCTCAGCCTGATCAATGACGTACTGGATATATCTAAGATAGAGAGCGGCAAGGTTGTGCTCACGATCGGAGAGTTTGCGCTGAACGACATGATTTCTTCCGTGGACGCGATCATACGTCCGGCCGCCAAGGCAAAGGGACAGAAGTTCAGTATCTCGGTGACGGGAATCAAGCATGAGCGTCTGATCGGTGATGAGACCAGGATCAACCAAATTCTGATCAATCTTCTGTCGAATGCTGTAAAATACACACAGGAGGGCGGAAGTATCTGGCTACGTTTTATCGGGATGAACCAGTATTCCAATCAGTATGAGCATATCAGGATCGAGGTTGAGGATAACGGGTACGGTATGACCGCGGAATATCTTGAGACGATCTTTGACGCGTTTACCAGGGCGGAGAACAGTACGACGAATAAGGTCCAGGGCACCGGTCTTGGTATGGCGATCACGAAGAATATCGTCGAGCTTATGGGAGGTACCATTGCGGTTGTAAGTGAGATGGATCAGGGAAGCCTGTTCACGGTAGATCTGGAGCTTCGGATACCGGATGTAGAGGCGGATGAGCAGTTCTGGGAGCAGAACGGCATCGCGAGGATTCTCGTAGCAGATGCCGAGGAGGATGTCTGCACAGGCATTCAGATGTTGATGGAGAAGACCGGCGTACAGGTAGAGATCGCCCAAAACGGAGAGGCTGCGCTTGGTATGCTTGAGCAGGCTTCTGATCAGGGAGAAGAATATCAGGTGATCCTGGCAGACTGGAATATGCCGGGGATAAAAGGAATCGAGACGGCAAGACGGATGCGGAAGGTACTGCCGGAGCATACGCCGATCCTGCTTCTGTCAGCCTTTGACTGGGAAGAGATAAGGGAAGAAGCGCTTGAAGCCGGAATCAGCGGTTTCCTTGCCAAACCGTTTTTCGTATCAGCCTTCAAGGAAAAGCTTATGGAGCTCCTTGCGGAACAGAGTGACAAGGGAGAGTACGAGAAGCTGTGCGAGGAAGGCGGTCTTGAAGGAAGACGGTTCCTTGTGGCAGAGGATAATGAGATCAATGCGGAGATCTTATCAGAGCTGTTGGATATAGAAGAAGCGGTCTGTGAGATCGTAGAAAACGGCAAGCTGGCAGTTGAACGGTTTAATGAGACAGAACCGGGAAGCTATGACGCGATCCTGATGGATGTCCAGATGCCGGTAATGAACGGATATGAAGCAGCCAGGGCGATCAGGGCGCTGGAACGCGATGACGCGAAGCTGATACCGATCATCGCGATGACGGCGAACGCTTTTGCAGAGGATGTAAAGGACGCCATGGATGCAGGGATGGACGCGCATATCGCGAAGCCGATAGATATGCTGGTATTGAAGAGGACGTTAAGCCTCTATCTTGCCAGGGATGATGCTTGAATCGGGAATTGTATTAAGCATCGGTTTTAATGTGATATTTGAACCGGGAATTGTATTAAGCATCAGTTTTAAATGTGATATAACGGGAAAGGGAAAGATATATGAGAAGGAGAGTCAAAGAATCAGCCGTTGCAATTATAGCTGTGATTATGGCATTTGCTGTAGTTTCCTGCGCGCAGAAGGAATTGCCGGGGACGAACCTGATCGACAATGAAGAGGAAGAGAAGACGACGATCCTGTTGTTTGCGCCGATGGAGAGATCGAAGCCGGATGCCAAGAATGCGGCGAGAACGGCTTTTGATAAGACCGTTATTATGGCGGAGGAACAGCTGAAGCTTACGGTGGAATACAGAACCTATACTTCCGCTGATTATCAGGAGAAGACCTATGATGATGTGGCGATTGACAGGGTACGGCATGATATGGATGATTTTTATCTGCTTAACCCGGACGTTCTTCAGAAAATGGGAGAAGAAGGGAGACTTGCCGACTTGTCTGATCTTGAATGCGCCAAGAATCTGAGGGAGGTCGTCAAATCGGCGAATACAGTGGACGGAAAGCTTATGGGTATACCTCAGGAAGTGGTGGTCTACGGGCTCTTTGTGAATAAGGATATGTTCGATCAATATGATCTTGAGATGCCGAATACGCCGGAAGAATTCTTGGAGTGCTGCCGGGTATTCAAGAAGAATGGGATCGAGACGCCGATAGGGGCGAACCGCTGGTGGCTTGAAACGTTCGTCTTTGCGCAGGCATACGCCGATCTGTATAATGGAGACGATCCTGCGGCAGAGATCGAGGCTCTCAACAACGGAGAGCGCAAGTACAGTGATTATATGCGCAAGGGGTTCGAGTATCTGAAGGAGTTGATCGATCTGGGATATATTGACGCCGAGACGGCGTTGACATATGAAGCGATCGAGGGAGAAGGGGCTGATTTTCTTGCTCAGAAGACGCCGATCGTGATGGCTTACTGGGGAGCCGCGAATGCCGAGACAGCTTACGGGAAGCCTGATTTTGATATGGAGGTGATCGGATTCCCAAGCGACCGGGGGCAGATGCCGGTGGTATCGATGACGGGAATCTCGGTTCTGGAAAATTCAGAGCGCCGGCAGGAGACGCTGGATGTCCTGGAGGTAATGCTTTCGGATGAGGCGCTTCGGGTATACGCCGAGACTAACAAGGTGATCTCCCCTTCTGAGAATGTCGAGGTGGAGTGTATTCCGGCGCTGAAGCCTTTGAACGACCTGGTTGATGAGGGGAAATATGTTCTTGCAAGCAATGCCGGGATGAAGGTGGAGCAGTGGGGGAATACATGCCTGATCGTGCGCAAGCTGATGGAGGGTGCGTCTGTGGACGAATGCATGGCTGAGTTTGACAGACTCCAGGAGGAATCAAATGATAGTCAATAACAGGATGACAACATATATACATTCTTTGGAAAGCCCTGAGAGCCCGCTTCTTGAGCAGATCGAGCAGGAAGCGCTTGCGGGGTATGTACCTATCATCCGTAAGGAGACCCAGAGCTTTCTGAAGGTGCTTGTGATGATGAAACAGCCGTCCCGGATTCTTGAGATAGGGACGGCGGTTGGTTTTTCTGCGCTTCTGCTGAGCGAGTACATGCCGAAGGGCGGACGGATCACCACAATCGAGAAGTATGAGAAGAGGATCCCGGTTGCGAGGGAGAACTTCCGGCGTGCGGGAAAGGAAGATCAGATCACGCTGATAGAAGGAGATGCATTGGAAGTCATGCGGACTCTTGAAGGGCCGTATGATTTTATTTTTATGGATGCTGCCAAGGGGCAGTATATCCATTATCTGCCGGAGACAGTCCGGCTGCTTGCGGACGGCGGAGTGCTTGTGTCAGATAATGTGCTGCAGGACGGAGATGTGATCGAGTCCAGATTCGCCGTGGAACGGCGCAACCGCACGATCCACAGCCGTATGCGGGAGTATCTGTATGAATTAAAACATCATGGGCAGCTAACGACCTCTATCATTCCTTTGGGGGATGGAGTGGCAATTAGTGTGAAGAAGGAGAGAATGGTATGAACAAGAGACGACCTGAGCTGCTGATTCCGGCGAGCAGCCTGGAGGTATTGAAGACAGCGGTTATATTCGGCGCTGATGCGGTCTATATCGGCGGTGAAGCCTTTGGACTGCGGGCGAAGGCGAAGAACTTCTCGAAGGAAGATATGCGGGCCGGAATTGAGTTCGCCCATGAGCACGGAGCAAGAGTTCATGTGACGGTGAATATCCTTGCCCATAATGATGATCTTGAAGGCGTAAGAGAATATCTTCATGAATTAAAGGAGATGGGACCGGATGCGCTGATCATTGCGGATCCGGCGATCTTCGATCTGGCGGGGGAGATCTGTCCCTCAATTGACAGGCACATCAGTACCCAGGCCAATAATACCAATTACGGAACCTATCGTTTCTGGCGGAGGCTGGGAGCGAAGAGGGTGGTATCCGCCAGGGAATTGTCGTTGGAAGAGATCAGAGAGATCAGAGAGCATATTCCGGAGGATATGGAGATCGAGAGCTTCATCCATGGGGCAATGTGTATCTCTTACTCGGGCAGATGCCTTCTGAGCAATTATTTTACCGGACGGGACGCCAATCAGGGCGCGTGCACCCATCCGTGCCGGTGGAAATATTCGATCGTGGAGGAGACGAGACCGGGGGAATATATGCCGGTCTATGAGAACGAGCGCGGGACATTTATCTTCAATTCCAAGGATCTGTGTATGATCGGGCATATCCCGGAGATGATCGGCGCGGGGATCGACAGCTTCAAGATCGAGGGGCGTATGAAGACGGCGCTCTATGTGGCGACGGTGGCGAGGACCTACCGCAAGGCGATCGACGATTATCTGGAGGATGAAGCGAAGTATCGGGCGAATATGCCCTGGTATCTGGACCAGATCTCGAACTGCACGTACCGGCAGTTTACGACGGGGTTTTATTTCGGCAAGCCGGATGAGACAAGCCAGATCTACGACAATAACACCTATGTGAAGGAGTACACCTATCTTGGGATCATCGGGGATGAGAAGGACGGGATGTACAGGATCGAGCAGAGGAATAAGTTCTCTGTGGGTGAGAAGATCGAGATCATGAAGCCGGATGGCAGGAATGTGGAAGTGATTGTCAATAAGATCACAGATGAAGAAGGGAAGGAACAAGAGAGTGCGCCCCATCCGAAGCAGGTGCTGTATGTGAACCTGGGAGGTAAGGCGGACAGGTATGATATTCTGAGAAGGGCGGAAGAGTAGTTCAAATACTTTTAGATGGAAAAGCACAAATAACGTGGATTTCACATAGACTATATCAAATATGCCCAGAGGTGCTTCTCTTGAAATCATTTCCCCAACCCCTCACAGCCGCGGAAGAAAGATATTATATGCAAAAATATACGGAGGGTGACCTTGAAGCAAAGCATATCCTGATAGAGCGGAATCTGCGACTTGTCGCGCATATCGTGAAGAAATACCAGTCCTCCCCGGAAGATACGGAGGATCTGCTGTCCATAGGTACGATAGGGCTTATCAAGGCGGTCGTGACCTTTAACCCGGACAAATGTGTCAGGCTAGGGACTTACGCCGCACGCTGTATCGAGAACGAGATCCTGATGTATATGCGGGCAAAGAAAAAATCATCGAAAGAGATATCCTTGTATGAGCCTATCGGAACCGATCGGGAGGGTAATGAGATCCAGCTTTTTGATATTATTGAGACGGAAGAGGATGATGCACACAGGAAAGTGGAATTAAGTGACGATATTCGGATGCTGTACCATAAGGTAGAATCAGAACTGTCGCCGCGTGAGCGGCTGGTGCTGAAGATGCGGTACGGTCTGTATAATGAAGAAGAATATACCCAGCGGGAGATTGCAAAGCAATTGGGCATCTCCCGATCTTACGTTTCGCGGATAGAGAAGAGTGCGATCGAGAAATTGCGGGGGTATTTCTAGTTGAATAGGATGACAGGGATCAGGCAGAGCTGTTTGCCGGGTCTCTTTTTTATTACCTTTATTAAAACAATCTTTGCTTTCTTAAGAGAATCTTTAGAAATAGAAGAAAGGGGTTCGGATATCTTCAGAATATGTTTAGAAATACATAGCGGGGTTCTTTAGATTTCGAGAGTAGAATAATACTCACAAGGACAGCCAGAGAGTTTTACAGCTACGAAAGTGAAGGGGGATCCGTATGAAGGTATTGATATTAAGCGGAAGATTTGGATTTGGACATGAGATGGCGGCAAATGCAGTCAGGGAGGAATTTGAGCGGCAGGGCAAGAATATCGAGGTCGTGCAAAAGGACCTTCCGGGTTATTTTTACCCGCATCTAAGCAAGATCATATATAAAGTATTCGGACTTGTGGCAGAGCGTTATCACGGTATCTATAACCTGGTCTACAAGATATCAGGAAGGATGAATTCAGGTACAAAGCCGGGAGGTCCTCTGATCTTCCGAAAATTTCAGAAGATGGTGGAAGAGTATATGCCGGATCTGATCGTGTGTACGCATCCGTTCTGTATGAAGGCTGCGGCTACCTATAAGGCCAGGGCGGGCAGCCGGATTCCGCTTGTCACATGTATCACCGATATCAGTATGCACAAGGAATGGTACGCGAAGCAGACCGATCTCTATCTGGCGCCGACGGCGGAGGTTAAGGATAATCTGGTGAGCTTCGGAGCCGACCCGGATAGTATTCTGGTGACGGGAGTGCCGGTGCGGCAGCAGTTTTTGGACAGATGGGACAGAGATACGGACGCATACAGGGCAGACCTGTATGAAAGGGACGTTTGCGAGGAGCCAGGATATGAGAAGCATGTACTGATCATGGGAGGCGGGCTGGGTATCATGCCCGGGCTTGACAGGCTTCTGCATATGCTGCATGAGATGCCGGGCGTCCATACAACGGTGATTACAGGGAAGAACCGGAAGTTATATGAGACGTGGGAAGGGTATTATGATGATGTGGAGATGAAAGGATATGTTGAGGATGTGGGAAGATACATGCAGAAATCCGATCTGGTCATCACAAAGGCGGGAGGAATTACGTTGTTCGAACTTCTGCACAGCAAGGTTCCTATGTTCATCATCCATCCATTCCTGGAACAGGAGATCACGAATGCAGGATATGCCGCCAGGAAAGGATTTGCAGAGGTAGTATGGAGCAAAAAGGCGGATTATGCCGCAGAACTTAAAAGGCTTCTTGAAGATCCCGGGAAATTAGACGGGATGAAGGCGTGTATGAGCAAGGCGGGACAGGAGATGATGGATACGAAGCTGTCCGAGGCTGTCTGGGTGATGACAGAGAGAGGATTTGAGTATCAGTCGTCGTTTGAGTTTATGTCTTCCGAGCGGATGCCGCTGGAGATTGGATTTCAGATGGGGAGGAATGTAGAATGGACAGGATATGTATAACAACCGGCCTGGCGGCGGTCTGTACCGCCGTACTGTGCTACGGCCTGATACCGTCAGAGGGACTGAAGTATCTCTGGAAACGGAAAAGCAGGAAAAGGGTGAAGGAAGGAAGCGGGGACAGACGGCTGTTCCTTACATTTGACGACGGCCCAAGCAGGGCGTATACCGGACAGTTATTATGTCTTTTGAAGCAATATCAGATCAAGGCAAGCTTCTTCGTGGTGGCGGAATTTGCAAGAGAGAACCCGGATCTGATCGAATGGATGAAGGAAGAAGGACATCTTGTGGGTATCCATTCCGTGCGGCACAGGAACGCGCTCTTTAAGGGAAGGAGATTCGTCTGTGAGGATCTCAGGGAATCCGTTGAGACGCTTGAAGACATGGGGGTGAAGATCCGTTATTACCGGCCGCCGTGGGGACATCTGAATCTGTGGACGTTATTTTTCATCAGGAAATGGAATCTGAAGCTGATCCTGTGGGATGTGATGGCGAATGACTGGTCGGCGAGAGAGACGGCGGAATCGATCAGGGAGAAGATCTTAAGCCGTGTATTTCCGGGGGCCGTATTATGTCTTCATGACGGAAGAGGAGCGGTCAGAGCGCCGGAGAGGACGATAGAGGCTTTAAAGGAATCTCTCCCGGTCCTGATCGAGCAGGGATATTCTTTTGAAAGGATGGATGCATATGAATACTAATCTGTCTGTACGGAAAATGATCAGATACGGCGTGATATTCCTTATATTTGCGGCAGCCGCAGTATTCCTCCTGTTTAAAGGGACAGATATCAGGACGGTGGGGGAGGCGCTTTCTAAGACCTCGTTCCCGTTTCTCGCAGCCGGGATCCTGACGGCGGAGATCTTCCATCTGTCAGAGGGGATGAATCTTCGGATACTGCTCCGCTCCTTCGGATATCCGGTGACATTCTGGCAGGGAATGAAATACGCATATATAGGATTCTTCTTTAGCTCTATTACCCCGTCGTCTACAGGAGGGCAGCCGGCCCAGCTCTATGCCATGAAGAAGGACGGGATAGAGCTTGCGCATGGGACGCTTGCGCTGATCGCGGAACTGACCAGCTTCCAGGCTGCGGTTTTCTTCATGGAGGTTGCGGCGGTCAAAGCAATCGTCCAGGGGAAGGTTCGTCCGAGCGGGGAACTCCTGATACTGGCGGTTCTGGGCTTCCTGCTGAATATCCTGTTTATCGCGGGGCTATTGTCGGTGTTATTTTCTCACAGGATGAAGGACGGACTCCTTCGGTTCCTTAGCGGGGCGGTCGACCGTTTACCGATGATAAAGAATAAGAAGAAATGGAAGGAAAGAGCGGACGGAGCGTTCTGTGATTTTCAGACCTGTGCGGACCTGATCCGTAAGGATCCAAAGGTAATGGGCAAGGTCATCGCAGTCAGCCTGTGCCAGGTGGTCTGCTGGTTCAGCGTTCCCTATATGGTATATCTTGCCATGGGGGAGAATGCAGCCGGATATCCGCAGATATTCATGCTTCAGACGGTGCTCTTTATGACGACGGCGCTGCTTCCCTTTCCGGGGGCTGCGGGAATCAGCGAATATGCGTTTGTCAAATTATTCTCTGATCTGTTCGTGAAGCATCCGATCGCGGCGGCGACCTTGGTAAACCGCGGGATCAGTTTCTATTGTCTTCTTCTCATCAGCGCGGTGATGGCGGCGGTTCTGTGGAAGCGCCGTGGGAGAACATTGTCGAAATTTGTCTTAGAGAAATCCTTGTAATTTCTCTTCTCATATATTAAGATAAGATATACACAGCGGATGGATTCATTCTCCCGATTCAGGGAGAATCCAGACCGCATCTTACAGTATCAGGCCGGATCGGCCAACTAATTCCGTCGCGAAGCGATTTTAAATTGATGATTGCATGTAACAGGGCAGCTTGGCCTAATTGTTACGTTTTCTCAGAAAGGGGGAGAGGAATGTCGTTTAGTTCAGTCTTGTCCGCTGCGATTCAGGGACTTCATGTAGAGGTGATCCGCGTGGAGGCGGACGTAAGCAGCGGTCTTCCTGTATTTCATATGGTAGGCTATCTCTCTTCGGAAGTAAAGGAAGCTTCCGAGCGGGTGAGGACAGCCATCCGTAATTCAGGATACCAGCTTCCGGCAAAGAAGATGGTGGTCAATTTAGCTCCTGCAACCGTCAGGAAGAAGGGAGCATCCTTCGATCTGCCGATCGCCCTGGCAGTGCTCTCATCCATGGGGATATTCCCGAAAGAGCACCTTAAGGGTACAATGGTGACCGGGGAATTAAGCCTGGACGGAAGCGTCAAGGAGGTGCCGGGGATCCTTCCGATGGTCATGCAGGCGAAGGAAGAAGGGTGCAGAAGATGTATCATTCCGCAGCAGAATGTGCCGGAGGGCGCGCTGGTTGGCGGTGTTGAGATTATAGGCGTGACAAAGCTTGCGGAAATATGCCGGTATCTGAACGGGGAACAGCGCTTAGAGACGGTGACGGGCGGAGGGCCGGGGACAGTACGGGAAGGACAGGAAGAAGAGACGCTGGATTACAGTGATATCCAGGGGCAGGAGGCAGTGAAGCGCGCCGCGGAGGTGGCGGTTGCAGGAGGACATAATCTGCTCCTTGTGGGACCGCCGGGAAGCGGGAAGACCATGATGGCCAGGAGAGTGCCGACCATCCTTCCGCCGCCGACGCCTAAGGAGAGTATTGAGATCACGAAGATCTACAGTGTTCTTGGCATGGTCGATAAGAAGCGCCCGCTGATAACGGGAAGACCCTTCCGCAGCGTTCATCATACGGTGACGAGGGCTGCGCTGATCGGAGGAGGGATGATCCCGGTGCCGGGCGAGATCAGTCTGGCACATGGAGGCGTACTGTTCTTAGACGAGCTGGCGGAGTTTCAGAAGCCGGTATTGGAGGTCTTAAGGCAGCCGTTGGAGGAACAGCAGATACGGATAACGAGAACTCAGGGGAATTTCGTATTTCCGGCGAATTTTATTCTGATCTGTGCGATGAATCCCTGTCCATGCGGCAATTACCCGGATTTTAACAGATGTACCTGCACGCCGGCGCAGCTTGGCCAGTATCTTGGGAAGATCAGCCAGCCCTTCCTGGATCGGATAGACATCTGCGTGGAAGCCCCAAGGATACAGTACGAGTCGCTTGCCGGAGGGAAGAAGCAGGAGAGCTCGTCAAGGATCCGGGAAAGGGTATGCCGGGCGAGGGACATACAGCGAAAGAGATATGAAGAATTGAGGATACTTACGAATTCTATGCTGGGCGTCGGTGAATTAAAGGAGTTCTGCCGGCTTGGAGAGCGGGAGGAATCGCTGATGCGCCAGGCGTTCGCATCGCTTGGGCTTACGGCAAGGACGTACCATAAGATCCTGAAGGTAGCAAGGACTATTGCCGACTTAGACGCCAGCGAACATATAGAAGAGCGGCATCTGACGGAAGCGATCGGTTATCGGACGATGGATAAAAAGTATTGGAGGTGAAGAAATTGAAGTATGAATACTGGCTGGCGTCATCGGTTTCTCTGACAGATCGTAAAAAAAGATTGCTAAGAGAAGAATATGGAGACGCAAGAGCCGTATATTATATAGAAGAAATACAGCTTGAGTTTCTGAATTTTCTCGAAAATAAGGATGTGGAGGCGATCCTTCGGGCGAAAAAGGCGAAAGATGTCGATAAGGAATGGGAACGGCTGATCGGACAGAATATCCGGTTTGTTCCGTATTTTTCCAAGGAATATCCAGGGCGGCTTGCGCAGATTTCGGATGGGCCCTACGCGTTGTATGTGAAGGGCTGCCTTCCGAAGGAGGAGAACTTAAGCGCCGCGATCGTAGGCGCCAGGAAATGCACGCCTTACGGTGAACAGACGGCTCTGGAATACGGTGAACTTCTGGCGGCGAACGGGATACAGATCATCAGCGGCATGGCAAGAGGGATCGACGGGGCAGGACAGAGGGGCGCGTTAAACGGCAGGGGAACGACGTACGGAGTCTTAGGGTGCGGCGTAGATATCTGTTATCCGAGAGAGCATATCGGCCTGTATATGGATATTCAGGCGGCAGGCGGGGTGCTGTCTGAGCAGCCTCCGGGTTCTTCGCCGCTTCCGGTGTATTTTCCTGCACGCAACAGGATCATCAGCGGATTGGCGGACGTCGTGCTGGTAATGGAAGCAAGAGAGAGGAGCGGATCCCTTATTACGGCGGACCTTGCGCTGGAACAGGGAAAGGACGTATATGCGCTGCCGGGACCAGTGACCAGCCTGCTGAGCCAGGGATGTCATCAATTGATCCGTCAGGGCGCGGGAATCCTGATCTCACCGCAGGAATTCCTTATGGATCTGGGAATCGGAGACGGGAAGGCGGAGAAAAAAGCAGGGCAAAAATCTGACAAAATTGAAAAAGTGCTTGAAAATCACGAAAATGTGGTGTATAGTTGTCTCGGTTTCTTCCCGAAGGGGCTGGATCAGTTGGCGGCAGAGACGGGCCTTGGCGTCCGTGAACTGTTGGACGGACTGATCTCGCTGGAATTAAAAGGATATATACGGGAATTATCGAAGAATTACTATATGAGAGTCCGATAATACGGACAAATGCTAGTTGTATGGAGGAAGCAAGGTTATGGCACGCTATCTTGTAATCGTGGAGTCACCTGCCAAGGTGAAGACAATTAAGAAATTTTTAGGGAGTAATTATGTGGTTACCGCATCCAACGGACATGTAAGAGATCTGCCTAAGAGTCAGCTGGGAGTAGATGTGGAGCATGATTATGAACCCAAATACATCACGATCCGGGGGAAGGGAGATATTCTTGCCGGACTTCGCAAGGAAGTGAAGAAAGCGGATAAAGTCTATCTTGCAACTGACCCGGACCGCGAGGGGGAGGCGATATCGTGGCACTTGAGCAAGGCGTTGAAGCTGGAGAATAAGAAGACATACCGGATCAGCTTCAATGAAATTACCAAGAACGCCGTGAAGGCTTCTCTGAAGAACGCAAGAGAGATCGATATGAATCTGGTGGACGCCCAGCAGGCACGGAGGGTACTGGACCGTGTAGTGGGCTATCGGATCAGCCCTCTTCTGTGGGCGAAGGTAAAGAGAGGGTTAAGCGCGGGGCGCGTACAGTCGGTGGCGCTTCGGATCATTGCCGACAGGGAGGAAGAGATCAATGCATTTATACCAGAAGAGTATTGGTCGTTAGAGGCGAATCTTAAGGTAGAAGGAGAGAGAAAGCATCTGACAGCCAAGTTCTACGGTACGGATAAGAAGATGACGATCCGTTCCAAAGAAGAACTGGATGAGATCCTTAAGGAAGTAGATTCAGCGGAATATACGGTAGAAGATATTAAAAAGAGCGAGCGGACGAAGAAGGCTCCGGTTCCGTTCACGACCAGCACCCTGCAGCAGGAGGCGTCGAAGGCTCTGAATTTTGCCACAGCAAAAACGATGCGGATCGCGCAGCAGCTCTATGAGGGAATTGATATCAAGGGCAACGGGACGGTAGGTCTGATCACGTATCTGCGTACGGATTCTACCAGAATCTCTGAGGAGGCTGACGCGAATGTGCGGGAGTATATCGCGGCGGGCTTCGGAGAGGAGTATGTGGCGAACAGCGAGGCGAAGGGAAAGGACGGCAGCAAGAATATCCAGGACGCCCATGAGGCGATACGTCCGACGGATGTAAGCCGCAGTCCGGCGGCTATGAAGGATTCTCTTAGCCGGGACCAGTTCCGTCTCTATCAGCTTATATGGAAGAGATTTGTTGCCAGCAGGATGCAGCCTGCCAGGTATGAGACTACCTCCGTCAGGATCGCGGCGGGCAGATACCGGTTTACGGTGGCGGCTTCCAAGATCGTGTTCGAAGGCTTCCGGTCTGTGTACACGGAGGCGGGAGAAGAGAAGGAAGAGAACAATGTGCTGATGAAAGGCCTTGATAAGAACTCTAGGTTGACGAAGGTGGATTTTGCGTCGAAGCAGCATTTTACACAGCCGCCCGCGCATTATACAGAAGCGGCCCTGGTCAAGACGTTAGAGGAATGGGGGATCGGACGCCCAAGTACCTACGCGCCTACGATCTCGACCATCATTGCCAGACGCTATGTGGCCAAGGAGAATAAGAACCTGTATCTGACAGAGATCGGGGAAGTGGTCAACCATATCATGCTGCAGTCGTTCCCAAGCATTGTGGACGTTAATTTTACTGCCAATATGGAGAGCCTGTTAGACGGTGTGGCCGAGGGAAAGGTAAAATGGAAGACGATCATAGAGAACTTCTATCCAGATCTTGAAGCAGCGGTAGAGAAGGCCGAGGAAGAGCAGGAGCAGGTGAAGATAGAGGATGAGGTGACGGATGTGATCTGTGACCAGTGCGGGCGGAACATGGTGATCAAATACGGGCCTCACGGACGTTTCCTTGCCTGTCCGGGCTTCCCTGAATGCAGGAATACGAAGCCGTATCTTGAGAAGATCGGAGTCTCCTGTCCGGTGTGCGGCAAGGATGTGGTGATCCGCAAGACGAAGAAGGGAAGGAAGTATTACGGATGCGAGGATAATCCCGAATGCGAATTTATGTCCTGGCAGAAGCCTTCTGAAAAGAAATGCCCGCGCTGCGGCAGCTATATGGTGGAAAAGGGCAATAAGCTCCTTTGCAGCGACGAAAAATGCGGGTATGTAGAGAATAAGGAGAAAAAAGAAGAGCAGTAATAAAAATATTTTTGAAATTCATTGAAAAAAATCGAATTGTATGATAATATTACTTCCAAAGGACGGAGGATTGCCAATGAGTGTACAATTATTAGATAAAACCAGAAAAATCAATAAATTACTGCACAATAACAATTCAAGTAAGGTAGTATTTACTGATATTTGCGAGGTACTTACTGACATCTTGGATTCCAATGTACTTGTAGTCAGTAAGAAGGGTAAGGTACTTGGCGGAAGCAAGTGCGATGATGTTCCTTACATCAGTGAACTGATCGAGCAGGAGGTAGGCCGGCATATCGACGGTATGTTGAATGAACGTCTGCTGAGCATTCTGTCAACGAAGGAGAATGTGAATCTGCAGACATTGGGATTCTCAGAGGAGACGGTGGGCGGATATCAGGCGATCATTACGCCTATCGATATAGCCGGAGAGCGTCTCGGGACATTATTTATCTACAAGAAGGAACAGATGTATGAGATCGATGATATTATACTGAGTGAGTACGGGACAACGGTTGTCGGTCTTGAGATGCTTCGTTCTGTGAACGAAGAGAGCGCGGAAGAGACCAGGAAGGAGCATATCGTGCAGTCGGCGATCAGCACGCTCTCTTACTCGGAGCTTGAGGCGATCATTCATATATTTGAAGAGCTGGACGGAACAGAAGGGATTCTGGTCGCCAGTAAGATTGCCGACAGAGTGGGAATTACCAGATCGGTCATTGTCAATGCCCTGCGCAAGTTCGAGAGCGCGGGTGTTATTGAGTCGCGTTCTTCCGGGATGAAGGGAACCTATATCAAGGTTGTGAATGACTATGTGTTCACGGAATTGGAGCACATCAAGGCAGAACGTATGAAATAGGAACGCTTCGGCGGATGCAGAGAGGATGTGGCAGTATGTATGAGGAATGCCGGGCGGATATCAGAATGAACTGTATGGTGCTCAAAGAAGGACGTTTTGACGAGAAGGTCCATCACTGCAGGATCATCACGTATATACCGGAAGAGGAATGCATATACCTGGTAGCGGAGGATACGGATATTACGGAGTTCTCTCTGGATGGGAATTACGAGTGCAGGATCGATACACAGGAAGGTGAGATGGCATGTATAGGTGCCATCAGGGAGAGATACTGGAATAAGTCGGGAAGGGTCTTAAAATTCCAGATCAAGAATGGATTTTATAAAAATCTTGTAAACTAAATATAAAGTGTGTTGACAAAGTCAGAAGAGAGTGCTATTTTATATCTAGAGTCTTTTAGCACTCTCTTTTTATGAGTGCTAACAAAGTTGAAAAGTATCAAAGGAGGCATAAATTTATGAAGTTAGTACCATTAGGAGACAGAGTTGTATTAAAGCAGTTGGTTGCAGAAGAAACTACAAAATCAGGAATCGTGATTCCGGGACAGTCCAAAGAGAAGCCGCAGCAGGCAGAGGTGATCGCTGTCGGACCGGGAGGAACCGTGGACGGCAAGGAAGTGAAGATGAATGTAGCGGTAGGACAGCAGGTGATCTATTCCAAGTATTCAGGAACGACCGTTGAGATCGATGATGAAGAATATATCATCGTGAAGCAGGATGATATTCTTGCGATCTGCGAATAGGCGGATCCGGGATATTGATCAGAGATAAAGATAACAAACATCAAATAATAGATTAACAGGAGGCATATTAATTATGGCAAAGGAGATCAAATATGGTGCGGAAGCCAGAAGCGCACTGGAATCAGGAGTAAATCAGCTGGCAGATACAGTAAGAGTAACGCTTGGACCAAAGGGACGCAACGTTGTCCTGGATAAATCTTTCGGCGCTCCGCTTATCACGAATGACGGTGTTACGATCGCGAAGGAGATCGAGCTTGAAGATGCATTCGAGAATATGGGCGCGCAGCTTATTAAGGAAGTTGCTTCTAAGACGAACGATGTTGCCGGAGACGGAACGACGACCGCTACGGTTCTTGCACAGGCTATGGTGCATGAAGGAATGAAGAATCTGGCAGCAGGCGCGAACCCGATCATTCTCCGCAAGGGAATGAAGAAAGCAACGGATACGGCGGTAGAAGCGATCGCGAAGATGTCAAGCAAGTTAAAAGACAAGGCTCAGATCGCAAGAGTTGCTGCAATTTCCGCAGGCGACGATGAAGTCGGCGAGATGGTTGCCGATGCAATGGAGAAGGTTTCCAACGACGGTGTTATCACGATCGAAGAATCCAAGACCATGAAGACAGAGCTTGACCTGGTAGAAGGTATGCAGTTTGACCGCGGATATGTGTCTGCGTATATGGCAACAGATATGGATAAGATGGAAGCGATTCTGGAGGATCCGTATATCCTGATCACAGACAAGAAGATCTCCAATATCCAGGATATTCTTCCTCTGTTGGAGCAGATCGTACAGTCCGGCGCGCGTCTGCTGATCATTGCAGAAGATGTAGAGGGCGAGGCCCTTACAACACTGATCGTTAACAAGCTGCGCGGAACCTTCAATGTTGCGGCTGTTAAGGCTCCGGGATACGGCGACAGAAGAAAAGAGATGCTTAAGGATATCGCGATCCTGACAGGCGGCCAGGTAGTATCCGACGAGCTTGGAATGGATCTCAAAGAGACGACGATGGATCAGCTTGGACGTGCAAAGTCCGTTAAGATCCAGAAGGAGAACACAGTGATCGTTGACGGTCTCGGCGATAAGAAAGAGATCTCTGACCGTGTAGCGCAGATCAAGATGCAGATCGAAGAGACTACGTCTGATTTTGACAGGGAGAAGCTTCAGGAGAGACTTGCCAAGCTGGCAGGCGGCGTAGCTGTAATCCGTGTAGGCGCTGCGACCGAGACAGAGATGAAGGAAGCGAAGCTTCGTATGGAAGACGCTCTTGCGGCAACAAGGGCTGCAGTAGAAGAGGGTATCATCGCCGGAGGCGGTTCTGCTTATATCCATGCGGCGAAGGAAGTTGCGGCTCTTGCAGAGAAATTAAACGGAGACGAGAAGACAGGCGCGAACGTAGTATTAAAGGCTCTGGAATCTCCGCTGTTCCACATTGCTGCGAATGCAGGCCTGGAAGGTTCTGTGATCATCAACAAGGTAAAAGAAGCGGCTCCGGGCGCAGGCTTCGACGTACTGACAGAGAGCTATGTAGATATGGTAGAGAGCGGAATCCTTGATCCTGCCAAAGTTACAAGAAGCGCTCTGCAGAATGCGACAAGCGTTGCTTCCACATTGCTGACAACAGAATCCGTTGTTGCCAACATCAAGGAAGAGACACCGGCTATGCCGGCAGGCGCAGGCGGCGGAATGGGCATGATGTAAGAATCATAAATTTTTTGAAAACTCCTCATATGAGGAGTTTTCTTTTTGCTATAAAGTATGATACAATACATGTAGATCATAATACAGGGTTCCGTGACGAATGATCCGGCCCAATAAAGAGTACGGAGGAGTAGAAGATGAATGATTACTATACAGAACAGATGGTAAAGAAACAGACGGATATGAAGGACATGCTGATCAAGGCGGTATTGATCGCCGCGACGCTCGTCTCTTTTCTGGCTATTCTGATGTTCCCGGGCATTCTGATCCTGCCGGTCATCATGATAGCGCTTGACGTGTTTATATTCGGAAGGCTTAAGGTCGAGTATGAATATCTGTTTGTCAATGGAGATCTGGACATCGATAAGATCATGAACAAGGCGAAGAGAAAGAAGCAGTTTTCTATGAATGTAGCCGATCTGGAACTGCTTGCGCCTGCGGACGCCGTGGAGCTTCATCAGTATAAGAACGCAAGGACTTATGATTACAGTTCCAGAACGGGACAGGCTAAGCTGTACGCGCTGATCGTGTCGGGACAGGGTGAGAAGAAGAAGATTATATTTGAACCGAACGATACGATCATCGAAGGTTTCTACATGATGGCCCCAAGGAAAGTGATCCGCAGGTAAAGAATAAAAAGCAGATAAAAAAGCATCTGAAAATAGTTGACAAATGGTATTATAATTGGTTATTATAGCAGTTAAATATATTGTCGGCAGGCTTAGGGCTGCATGGCCGCGAAGGCTCTGCCGATACCAATTCAAGAGAGAAAGAGAGGAATGATAATCATGGGAAAGATAATCGGAGAAGGAATTACATTTGATGATGTTCTTTTGGTACCGGCATACTCAGAAGTAGTCCCGAATCAGGTGGATCTGTCAACTGATTTAACGAAAAGCATCAGACTGAATATACCGATGATGAGTGCCGGGATGGATACTGTTACAGAGCACCGTATGGCGATCGCTATGGCACGTCAGGGGGGCATTGGTATTATTCATAAGAACATGTCTATCGAGAGCCAGGCGGAAGAGGTAGATAAGGTTAAGCGTTCCGAGAATGGTGTCATTACGGATCCGTTCTATCTGTCGCCGGAGAATACTCTGGAGGATGCGAACAACCTGATGGGGAAGTTCAGGATTTCAGGCGTTCCGGTTACGGAGAACGGGAAACTGGTAGGTATCATTACTAATCGTGATTTAAAGTTCGAAGAAGATTTCTCTAAGAAGATCAAGGAGTCTATGACTTCTGAAGGTCTGATCACTGCCCATGAGGGCATTACTCTGGAGGAAGCGAAGATGATTCTTGCGAAGGCAAGGAAGGAGAAGCTTCCGATCGTAGATAAAGATTTCAACTTAAAAGGCTTGATTACTATCAAGGATATTGAAAAACAGATCAAATACCCGCTGTCTGCCAAGGATTCGCAAGGGCGGCTGCTCTGCGGGGCGGCGATCGGCATCACCGCGAACTGTCTGGAGAGAGCGCAGGAGTTAGTGGATGCGAAGGTGGACGTTGTCGTGATGGACTCTGCTCACGGACACTCAGCCAATGTGATCCGTACCGTGGATATGGTGAAGTCTAAGTTCCCGGAACTTCAGGTTATCGCCGGCAATGTGGCGACAGGAGAGGCGACAGAGGCGCTTATTAAGGCGGGCGTAGACGCCGTGAAGGTGGGGATAGGCCCCGGATCTATCTGTACGACACGTATTGTGGCAGGTATCGGCGTACCGCAGATCACCGCGGTCATGGATTGTTATGAAGTAGCGGATAAGTACGGAATCCCGATCATTGCCGACGGCGGTATCAAGTATTCCGGCGATATGACCAAGGCAATCGCAGCCGGAGCGAATGTCTGCATGATGGGAAGTATCTTCGCGGGGTGCGATGAGAGCCCGGGAACATTCGAGCTGTTCCAGGGAAGGAAGTACAAGGTCTACCGCGGTATGGGTTCGATCGCGGCGATGGAGAACGGAAGCAAGGACCGCTATTTCCAGTCCGACGCGAAGAAGCTGGTGCCGGAAGGCGTAGAGGGGCGCGTCGCGTATAAGGGAACCGTGGAGGATACGGTATTCCAGTTGATGGGCGGCTTGAGGTCCGGTATGGGCTACTGCGGAGCGAATACGGTGGAAGAGCTGAAGACGAACGGAAGATTTGTGAAGATATCTGCGGCTTCTCTGAAGGAAAGCCATCCGCATGATATACATATTACCAAGGAAGCCCCGAATTACAGTGTGGATGAGTAATTGCGCTGGGCGTTTCGCAGGTTAAGAGACGGCCGGAGACAAGTGTTAAGAGAGAGGTTAGGTTAAGATATGAGAAGTGATTTTGGAACGACGTCAAAGGGTGAGAACGCATCGCTCTATACCATGAAGAATAAGAACGGCATGACGGCGGCAGTATCGGATTACGGCGCCGTGATGGTGAAGGTGCTGGTGCCGGACCGGGACGGTAATATGCAGGATGTGGTGCTTGGGTATGACGATGTGAGGGGATATGAGTCGGGAACCCTGTATTTCGGAGCGACGGTCGGAAGAGTGGCGAACCGTATCGGCGGCGGGGCATTCGAATTGAACGGGAAGACCTATGCACTTACACAGAACGACGGCGGGAACACGCTGCACGGAGGCAAGGACTATTATGACAAGAGGATGTGGGAAGTCAGGGAGGCAGACGACAGCCATGTGACGCTTATGCTCCACAGCCCTGACGGTGATCAGGGATTTCCCGGTGAGGTTGAGATCCTCGTAACTTACACGCTGACGGACGAGAATGAGATCAAGATCTATTATCATGCGGTACCGGCAGAGGATACGCTTATGAATCTTACGAACCACAGTTATTTTAACCTGTCCGGGCATGCATCAGGCCTGGTTCTGGATCAGGAGGTTATGATCTGTGCGGATGCGTACACGGAGGCGGATGCGCAGTCTATCCCTACCGGCAGGGTGATCCCTGTTCAGGATACACCGATGGATTTCAGAGAGAGGAAGCCGATCGGCCAAGAGATCGGGGCAGATTATCAGGCGTTGGTCTTCGGTCAGGGATATGATCATAACTGGGTGCTTAACGGGAGCGGATACCGTCAGGCTGCAGCTATGTATTCCGCTCAGACCGGGATTGAGATGAAGGTATACACCGATCTTCCGGGGATGCAGTTCTATACGTCTAATTTTATAGTGCAGGAAAACGGCAAGGAGGGAGCAGTCTATCGGAAGCGGCAGGCAGCCTGCTTCGAGTCGCAGTATTTTCCTGATGCGGTACATAAGGAGCAGTTTGAGGGACCTGTGGTGAGAGCCGGCGAAAGCTATGACACCGTCACGGTCTATCAGTTCAGATAAACTTGTTTTGGTTTGCATAGTACCCTCAGTATACGGGCGGTCAGAGAATTCTCCGTATACAGAGGGTACTTTTATCCGTCATCTTCATTAATTCCTAAGGAATCTTTTACGAAAACATAAATAATATGTGATATGATAAAAAGGTCATGAGACAGATGGTCTGCGACATATTATGATAATGTCAGAATACAAAACGGAGAAAGTCATGGAAAAGAAGAAGAAAAAGAGCCGGAAAAAGAAGACAGGAACACAAAAGAAGAAAAGGATCCGACTGTATCTGCGGGCGGGCCTTTTGGTATTGGTTATTGCGCTGATCGTTCTTATATTGATAAAGATCTTCAGACCTTCCTGGCTTACGAATGAGTATTTTGAGAAGACGGGGCAGGAGATCGAGGCTGTGGAGCCTGAGATCGATGTGGAGCTGCTGACGGTGAACCCGTATTCAAGGCCGGGGACGCCTACGGAGAAGATTACCGGTATAGTTGTGCATTATACGGCGAATCCGGGCTCTGACGCCATAGATAACCGGAATTATTTTGAAAGTCTGAAGGATGGCCATGATACCCAGGTGAGCAGTAATTTTGTAGTCGGTCTGAAAGGCGAGATCGTACAGTGCGTCCCGACCTGGGAGGTGGCTTATGCCTCGAACAGCCGCAATATAGACACGGTTTCCATAGAGTGCTGCCATCCCGACGAGACAGGGAAGTTCAATGACGATACATACAGATCTATGGTGCAGCTCTGTGCATGGCTGTGCATGAAATTCGAGCTGACAGAGGAAAATGTGATCCGGCACTATGATGTGACGGGGAAGATCTGTCCGAAATATTTTGTCGAGGATGAGGAGGCCTGGAAGAATTTCCGGGAGGACATCAAGAATACTCTGGCGAAGTTTAAGAAGAATGGATAAAGCAGGTGAAGGAATGAACAAGCAGGAGACAAATCAGAAGGAACGATTCAAAGAGAAGCGGTTTGACTATAATATTGTCCTAATCGGGTTTATGGGAGCAGGCAAGTCTGCGGTCTCGGAGTGCCTAAGTACCGTATATGCTATGAAGAACGTTGAGATGGATCAGGTGATCGCCGAACGGGAAGGGATGAGTATTCCGAATATCTTTGCCGCACATGGGGAAGAGTATTTCCGGGATCTGGAGACAGAGCTGTTAGCTGAGATGCAGTCCCATAAGAATACGGTGATCTCCTGCGGGGGCGGCGCCGTCTTAAGAGAACGCAACATCAGAGAGATGAAGAGGAACGGGCGGGTCGTGCTGCTTACCGCAAGCCCGGAGACAGTCTATGAGCGTGTGAAGGACAGTGACGACAGGCCGGTGTTAAACGGCAGAAAGAATGTTAAGGGTATCAAGGAGTTGATGGAACAGCGCCGGGGCAGATATGAGGCGGCTGCGGACATCGTGATCAATACAGATAATAAGACGGTGATGCAGGTGTGCGAAGAGCTTGTACATCGTCTGATGGAGATGGAAGAAGAATAATGTTTGATATGTTTTTCCCGGACAGATATGTGGCTTCCACATATGTGATCGATTTTGAACAATTGTACAGTGAAGGATACAGAGGATTGATATTCGATATTGATAATACGCTGGTGCCGCATGGGGCGCCGGCGGACAAGAGAGCCATAGCGTTGTTTGAACGGCTGAAGAGGATCGGGTTTAGATGCTGCCTGATCTCCAATAATCAGGAACCCAGGGTGAAGATGTTCAATCAGGACATCCAGGTGGATTATGTGTTCAACGCCCATAAGCCGTCTACGAAGAATTATGTGAAGGCCATGGAGATCATGGGGACAGACAGAGGGAATTCTCTGTTTATCGGCGATCAGTTATTTACGGATGTGTGGGGGGCGAAGAGAGCGGGAATTGCCAATATCCTTGTGAAGCCGATCCACCCGAAAGAGGAGATCCAGATCGTTCTGAAGCGCTATCTGGAGAAGGTCGTACTGCATTATTATAAGAAAAGCATTAAAAAAGGGTGATCGATCTCAGTCGATCACCCGAATTGTTTTTATTACAGGCTGGTCATCGGCATTTACCGTGCCGTTGTCATCCTGTACCGGTGTGTTCTCGCAGATCTGATCTACGATCTCGATACCGGAGGTTACGTGCCCGAAGGCGGCATAATTCCCGTCCAGATGAGGGCTGTCCTGATGCATGATGAAGAACTGGGAAGATGCGCTGTCAGGATCATTGGATCTTGCCATGGAGATAACGCCGCGGTCATGGGCGATATCATTGGTGATTCCGTTGCTTGAGAATTCTCCTTTGATCTCCTTATCGGAGCCGCCGGTTCCGTTGCCCGAAGGATCGCCGCCCTGGATCATGAATCCGCTGATGATGCGGTGGAAAGTAAGCCCGTCGTAGAAGCCTTCTTTGGCCAGATCTACGAAGTTGGTGACCGAGATGGGAGCGGTATCGGCATCCAGTTCAAGAGCGACGGTGCCGTAATTATCGATCTCGATCTCAACATGATGCAGTCCGCTTAGAAGAGCCTCTTCGCTGCCGGAATCAGAATCGGCGTCAGGATCCTCTTCGCTGCCGGAATCCGATCCGTCCAAAGATCCGTCCCCGGATGTGCCGGCAGTATTCGACGAGCCGTTCTGATCCGTATCTTTCGGTTCAGAGCTGCAGCCTGTAATGACGGATGCAAAAAGAGCTGCGCATAGAATAAGAATCGTTGCTTTTTTCATAATCGTGCCTCCAATATATAATAAATACCCGTTTATTGTAGAATGAGAGGGTCTTAAATGTCAAATGAATATTTTGTGAAGAAAAAAAGGTTGAAAAAAGGCGTAATCTATTATAGAATGAAAAAAGAAAAAATGAATGTATTAATGCGCTTTGGGGCGCGGCTAAGGAGGATTATAGAATGGCAGATGCTTATATTGAGAAGGGTACCACGTACGAGATCGACGGAAAGGTCTATGAATGCCTGGAGTTCTTACATGTAAAACCAGGCAAAGGATCCGCGTTTGTCCGTACCAAATTAAAAGACGTGATCAACGGCGGTGTGGTTGAGAGAACATTTAACCCGTCGAAGGATACGCTTAAGAAGGCGTTTATTGAGAGGAAGGAAGTACAATATCTGTACAGCGACGGCGACCTGTATTACTTCATGGATATGGAATCTTATGAGCAGACACCGGTAGGAGCGGATGACGTGGGAGATTCCCTTAAGTTTGTGAAGGAGAATGAGACGGTGTCTATGAAGTCTTACCAGGGGAAGGTATTCGCGATCGAGCCTCCGTTTACGGTAGAGCTGTTGATCACGGAGTCTGAGCCGGGAGTGAAGGGGAATACTGCAACGGGTGCGACGAAGCCTGCGATCGTCGAGACAGGCGCCCAGGTCATGGTTCCGCTGTTTGTAGAACAGGGGGAGAAGATCAAGATCGATACCCGTACCGGACAGTATCTTTCCAGAGCCTAATGGTCAGACATCATATGATTGGATCATCTGATGCTGTGTCGTAATATGTCATACGAAAAGCCTTGCAATTTATGCAGGGCTTTTTTATAATGATTATACCATAATATTTCAATCATTTTCTAAGTTATTCGAAGGCAGAGTTCATGCCGGTTTCCATGAAAAAAGAAGTGCAGCTATTGTTAAGAAAGGAGAGGAATGACATATTATCAGTTTATTCATGAGGTAGAAGTAAGGGTAAAGGAGGAGATGAAGGACGGCGTAATGGTATATATACGTTCGGCGGTGAAGAACAACGGGACGAAGAGACACGGACTGACGATTGCGAAGAAGGGGATCAATATCTATCCGACGATCTACCTAGAGGAATATTATCAGCAGTTCCAGAGAGGAAGCTCGGTGGAGAGCATAGCGGGAGAGATTCTGCGTTTGTATAAGGAGATCCGTTTTCAGCGTTCATTTGAGTGGGAATTCTTCAAGGATTACCGGGAGGTGCGCAGGAGGATCGTCTATCGCCTGGTCAACCGTGAGGCGAATAAGGAGCTGTTAGAGGAGGTGCCCTATGAGGAATATCTTGATCTTGCGGTGGTCTTTTATGTGATGTTTGAAGTAAATTCCCATGGAATGGCGTCTATGATGGTCAGAGACGAGCACTTGAAGATGTGGGGCGTATCAAAGGAAGAGATCCTAAGCGAAGCCCGTGAGAATACAGAGAGGCTTCTGCCCTATGAATTCAGGACAATGTTCGCACTGCTTGAGGAGCTGACCGGCGAGGTCGGGAGCGGATGCGAAGATATCATGTATGTGATGAGCAACCGGGCCCGCAGCTACGGAGCGGCAACGATCCTGTATGAGGAGCGTTTGGACGGGATCGGCGACTATCTGAAGGAGAATTATTACGTGCTTCCAAGCAGCGTACATGAGGTGATCATCGTGCCGGAGAGCGCGGCTTCCGGGCATGAGGCGATGAATGCCCTTGTGGCGGAGGTGAATGAGACGCAGATAGAGGCGGAGGAGATCCTGTCGGACCATGCCTATTATTACGATAGAAGGAAGAGAGAGCTGTACTTATAAGAGATAAAATAATAGATAAAAAGAAAGATCTACATAAAAAGTGAAGGAAATGTGAGAAATGTTGATATCATTTCCTTTACTTTTTCGGATAAATGTGGTAATATAACACTTGCAATTCCGATTATGCACCCGTAGCTCAGGGGATAGAGCACCGCCCTCCGGAGGCGGGAGCGGCGGTTCGAATCCGCCCGGGTGTGTATTTTTTAATTTCAGAGGGCAGCAGGCTAGGATCAGGGATCCGGCGGCTGCGGCAAAGATCAGATCCCCCGAAGGCTTAAGAGGGGATTTTGAATTCAAGTGCATATGGAGGTAGTCTTTATGGAAGGAAGAGAAAAGGACTGCTCTGTTATCCGCAAGAGGCACAAGGGAGGATTCCTGTTGGTGATCCTGGTCGTGTTTGCGGTGACATTGGCGGCAGTCGGATCGAGCCTTACCGAAGCGAAAGTCCAGAAAGCACAAAAGACAACTTCTAACCGTCTGTATGCGGAGAACAGAGGATGCGAGATCATGGAGCTGAATCCGCTCAGAACGGAAGAATATCCGGAGATTACCGATGCTGTTAAGGAGTATTACCGGCAGCAGGGCGAGGAAGCCAGTTTTGTGGAGTCTTATGACAATATCCGCGTCTATACCAAGGAAGGCAGATACAGGGGTACATATGTAGTATTTGCCGCATATGATATGAAGATCAAGGACATCTATACGAAGGTTCCGGGTCTTGGCACAGTGTATGCACAGACTGATGAAGAGGGCGGATGCCAGATCAGCGCTGCTGTGGAGGATGAAGAAGTACGGGCCTATATTCAGGAGATCGCGCAGCATAAGGACGTACAGTCGCTTATGACGAAGACGCAGGATGCTTACCAGAAGGCGGTCAGGTCGGATGCCCTGCTTCAGGAAGCGTTGTTAGATTTGAAGAATGCGTATGAGGATTCTACCGGGAGTTGATGATTGAATTTGCCGGAATAGGATTTGAAGGGGTCAGATCCCTGTAAGTTACAGAGGTCTGGCTTCTTTTTGTATACATTGCCGGCGTATAGCCGAATGAGAATATATCAGGAGTTACATATCGAGAGAAGGAGGAGATCGAAGATGAAGAAGATTATGGATCTTATCACGGAGGAGCTGGCGGAGGCATTTCAGGCGGCCGGCTATGACAAGGCCTATGCAAAGGTGACCTTATCCAATCGGCCGGATCTGTGTGAGTATCAATGCAACGGAGCCATGGCGGGAGCTAAGGCTTACAGGAAGGCGCCGATCGCGATCGCAGAAGACGTGGCAAAGAGGCTTGCGGACAGCCGGTGTCTGGAAGAAGTGAATGCTGTGAATCCGGGATTCATTAATATGAAGTTAAGAAAAGAATACGTGGCCGATTACCTGAATCAGATGAGTGCGGATGAGAGTATGGGGCTTGCCGCGGCAGCAAAGCCAAGGACGATCATCGTGGATTACGGCGGACCGAACGTGGCAAAACCGCTTCATGTGGGACATCTGCGCTCTGCGATCATCGGAGAAGGGATCAAAAGGCTTGCAAGGAAGATGGGCCACAAGGTACTGGGAGATATCCATCTGGGCGACTGGGGATATCAGATGGGGCTGATCATCACGGAGCTTAGAGAGCGCAAACCGGATCTGCCGTATTTTGACGACGCGTTTTCGGGGGATTATCCGGCGGATGCGCCGTTTACCATAGCAGAATTAGAAGAGATCTATCCTACGGCAAGCGGCAAGGCGAAGGAAGATGAGGAATACAGGAAGAAGGCGCTGCAGGCGACCTATCTTCTGCAGAACGGCCATAAGGGTTATATGGCTGTATGGAAGCATATCATGAATATTTCCGTGGCGGATCTTAAGAAGAATTATGAGAATCTGAATGTGCATTTTGACTTGTGGAAGGGCGAGGCTGATGCCCAGGCTTATATTCCGGATATGATCGAGAGATTGAAGAAGGAAGGGTACGCGCATATTGATGAAGGCGCGCTGGTGATCGACGTGCAGGAGGAGACGGATACCAAGGAGATCCCGCCGTGCATGATCCAGAAATCAGACGGGGCGTCGCTCTACGGGACAACAGATCTTGCCACACTGATCCAGAGAGAGCAGGATTATCAGCCGGATCAGATCATCTATATCGCCGATAAGCGGCAGGAGCTTCATTTCCTTCAGGTGTTCCGCGCCGCGAGGAAGACGGGGATCGTGCCGGAGGGAACGGAGCTTGAATTCCTGGGATTCGGCACCATGAACGGTAAGGACGGCAAGCCTTTTAAGACCAGGGAAGGCGGAGTGATGCGGCTGGAGAACCTGATCTCGGAGATCGAAGAGGAGATGCAGAAAAAGATCTCAGAAAACCGCACGGTCGCGGAAGATGAGGCTGCGAATACTGCAAGGATCGTTGGAATGTCTGCGATCAAATACGGAGATCTGTCGAATCAGGCGTCCAAGGATTATGTATTTGATGTGGATCGTTTTACTTCCTTTGAGGGAAATACAGGTCCTTATATCCTGTATACCATTGTTCGTATCAAGTCGATCCTGAACAAATATCAGGCAGACGGAAGAGGTTTGGAAGGCCTTAAGATCGGATGTGCCCGGAATGATAATGAAAAAGCGCTGATGCTGGAGCTTTTGAAATATAATGACGTGACAGAGTCTTCGTTTGAAGAACTGGCGCTTCATAAGATCTGTGCGTATATATACGATCTGGCGAATGCCTTCAATCGTTTCTACCATGAGACGAAGATCCTTGCCGAGGAGGACGAGGAGAAGCAGAAGGGATATATTGCATTGCTGATGCTGACGAGAAGGGTATTGGAGTCTTGTATTGATGTGCTGGGATTCGAGGCGCCGGAGAGGATGTAAGCGATGACGGAGAAATTATTCTATCAGGACAGTTACAGCAGGGAATTTGACGCAACGGTTCTGGAGTGTGAGAAGAGCGCCGGCGGATATCGGGCAGTCCTTGATAAGACTGCCTTTTTCCCGGAAGGCGGCGGACAGTATGCAGATAATGGCTGGCTTAATGAGGTTCGGGTTACGGATGTTCACGAGAAGAACGGGATCATCTATCATACGGTCGAAGAACCTCTGGAGGCTGGAGAGAGCGTACATGGGAAGATCCGGTGGGAAGAACGTTTTGAGAAGATGCAGCAGCATACGGGAGAGCATATCATATCAGGTATCATCCACGCCAGGTTCGGGTATGAAAATGTGGGATTTCATCTGGGAAGCGATTACTGCACTATGGATTTCAACGGGCCTGTCACCGATGATGAGTTAAGGGAGATCGAGCTGGAAGCGAATCGCGCCGTATTCAGGAATCTGGAGATCGAGGTATCGTACCCGTCCAAAGAAGAACTGGAAACTATGGAGTACAGAAGCAAGATAGAGATCGCAGGTCAGGTTCGGATCGTGACGGTTCCGGGATACGATGTATGCGCATGCTGTGCGCCGCATGTGAAGAGGACCGGGGAGATCGGTATGATCAAGCTGGTCGGTATGATGAACTATAAAGGCGGAGAACGCATCACAATGCTGGCAGGTTTGCGGGCTTTGAGAGATTATGTGATCAAAGACAGGAATACGAAGACAATATCATCTCTTCTCTGCGTCAAGGAATACGAGACGGCGGATGCGGTGCTGCATCTGAAGGAAGAGACCGGAAGCCTGAAGGGAAGGAATGCATCTCTGCAGCAGAAGCTTCTGGCATACCGGGCGGCAGAGATACCGATCGAGGACGGCATGACGGTCGTGTTTGACCCGGAGCTTGCGGGCAATGCCCCCAGAGAATTGATGAACCATCTGTTAGACAGAGGCGCCGGAAGCTGCGCTGTATTTGCCGGGACTGACGAGGGTGGATACCGTTATGTGATCGGGAGCCGTAAGGAGGATGTAAGGCCGTACAGCAAGATGCTGAATGAAGCGTTCGGCGGCAGAGGAGGCGGCAAACCGGAGATGGTGCAGGGTTCGCTTGCCGGTGCGGAGGCGCTGATACGGGCCAGGTTCAGATAGAAGGCGCCGGAAGTATTTCCATCCGAATTTGTAATTTAAAGATTTTATCACGGTTCTTTCACAGTTTGAACACAATTTGGCGGTAAACTATGAATCAGAAACTTAAGAAGAGCAAATTCGAAAGGAGATATCAGTATGGATCACCAATATACTTATTATACACCGGGACAGGAACCGAACACACAGGATGACAGGAATCAGGGACGCCCGCATAAGAGGGCGGGAGTTCCCAAGTGGATGAAGACGGTATGCTTCGGACTGATATTCGGAGTAACCGCGAGCGCGGCGTTTCAGACGAGCAACCTTGTAGCGGAAAAGGCATTCGGTACAGGAGGGCGGGAGCAGGACGCGAAGAAGACGGAGGCCGTAGGCAATACCAAGCTTACCACATCTTCAGACAGCGCGGTGGAATCCAATGTGGCGGATATTACCAAGAATACGATGCCGTCCGTAGTTTCGATCACGAATATGAGCGTTCAGCAGGTTCAGAGCTTTTTCGGCGGCATACAGGAGAGAGAGAGCGAGAGCGCAGGTTCCGGTATTATTATCGGTCAGAATGATACGGAACTGCTGATCGTGACGAACAATCATGTGGTGGAAGGCTGCGATACGCTGACGGTATCCTTTATAGATAAGGAGAGCGTGGAGGCGAATGTGAAGGGCACGGATGCGAACCGGGATCTGGCGGTGGTAGCGGTAGAGCTTGAAAAGATCAAGGACAGCACAAGGGATGAGATAGCTGTAGCGACGTTAGGAGATTCGGAGCAGATCCAGGTGGGTGAAGAGGCTATTGCCATCGGTAATGCACTCGGATACGGACAGTCTGTCACAAGAGGGATCATTTCAGCTACGGACAGGACGATCGATGGAATTGACAGCAGCTTGATCCAGACGGATGCGGCGATCAATCCGGGAAACAGCGGCGGCGCGCTGCTGAATGCCAAGGGCGAGGTGATCGGGATCAATACGGCTAAGGCTGCGATGGATGCGGTAGAAGGTATGGGCTATGCCATTCCGATCACGGAAGCGAGAGAGACCATTGAAGGGCTGATGAACCAGGAGACGAAGACGAAGGTTGCGGAAGACGAGAGAGGGTATATCGGTATCGAGGGAGTCGATGTATCACAGGATACTTCCAAGATGTACAATATGCCGATAGGCGTATACATCTCGAACGTAACCAGAGGCGGCGGAGCAGCAAGGGCAGGCATCACGAAGGGATCTGTGATCACGGCGCTGAACGGTACTGCAGTCAACAGTATGGCAGCTCTTCAGGAGCAGCTTCAATATTACAGGGCCGGGGAGACGGTGACACTGACTGTCGAGATGCCGGCTAACAACGGAGAATATAAGAGTCAGGATGTTGAAGTAACGCTTGGAAGCGCATCAAAATAGTATACAGGAAGAGGACTGGCGCGGCAATCGCTGTCAGTCCTTTTTTCGGGGATTTCGGTCGTTTTTATTTTGGGTGTTTTTTGTAAAAAAATTTTGAATTTTTGATATGGATGTAGTATAATGACCGTATACGTGTAAAATGCAAGGATTTCTATAAGATTACAACAAGAGGAGGAACATATTCTGATGAAATGTCCAATATGCGGCCAGGAATTAAAGCAGGGAAAGAAAGATCCGAACTATCTCTTGTGCTATAACTGCAAGAAGAAGTTTAAGGTTCCCCAGAAGTCGATAGAGAGAAACGAAGAAGATGATGACGATGAAGAGGAACAGAGATATTCCAATATACCGCCGAAGAATGTCCGTAAGAAACGGGAAGAAGAGATGCGCAGAGCATATGACGAGATGCTCGCGGTAGGAGACGGCAAGAAAAAGCCGAAAAAGACCAAACGCCGGCAAGAGATCGAAGATGATTATGAGGACGATTATGATGATGATTATGACTATGATGACGATGAGAAGATGTCCAAGCTTCCGATCATCATCCTTGCAATTGCAATTGTGATCGTTGCCGCATTGATAGTGTTTGTTCTGTTAAAATAGATATCTCGATACCTGTTAAATCATACGGGGCTGCCGGGAATGAATCCCGGCAGCCCCGTTTAACTGTAATTATATCCGACTGTAGCTATATACTATCGAAGCTTGAATTTCTGGACTGATTGTTTCAGCTCTTCCGCCTGTTTGTGAAGTTCGCTTGCGGAAGCGGCTGATTTCTCCGCGGTCGCGGTGTTAGTCTGAACGACATCGGAAATCTGTTCTACACCGCCTGTAAGCTGTTCCAATGACAATGCCTGCTGCTGTGCGGAATCGGCGATCTTCTGGATCAGATCGGCAGTGCTCTTAGAGCCTGCCACACCGATGGCGAGCGCTTCTGTTGTGTCGCCGGACAGTGTGGTTCCGTGCTGGACAAGTTCCAGAGAGTTCTCGATAAGCTTCGTGATATCCTTGGCAGCAACCGAGCTTTTGTTGGCCAGGCTTTGTACTTCGTCTGCAACGACGGCGAAGCCTCTGCCGTAAGTACCTGCGCGGGCGGCCTCCACCGATGCGTTGATCGCAAGGATATTCGTCTGGAAGGAGATATCTTCGATAGTTTTGATGATTCCGTTGATCTTCTGTGAAGCTTCGGAGATATCGCCCATAGCAGATGTCAGTTGTTCCATCTTCTTGCTGCATGCGGTCAATTGTGCGGCTGAATCCATGGAAGCCTGCCGTGCCTTGTCAGCGTCCTGTGAGGTAGAAGTTACCTGACCGGACAAGGACTGGATATTGGCGGATAGCTCCTGGATGGCCGAAGCCTGTTCGGCGGCGCCTGCGGAGAGGATCTGGGCATCGGACGCCATCTGCTCCGACTCGTCGGACACCTGGCTGGCAGTGTGATTGATCCGGGAGAGAGCCAGATTCAGAGAATCCAAGATCTGCCGGAGGGCGTTCTGGATCGGAAGGAATTCTCCCCGGTAATCTGTATCAATGGTAAGATTCATCTTACCCTGCGCCATCTGCGCCAGCTTGGAGTCGATATCATGTATGTAATTCTTCAGTTCTTTCTTGGTCTCATGGATGGAAGCGACCAGCATACCGATCTCGGAGGTATCAGCTTCCAGCGGGAATTCGGCCGAGAGATTCCCCAGAGAGATCTCACCCATCTGATCCCGGACTGCGATGATCGGATGAAGGATATTCCTGCGTGTGACGAGCATTACGATAATCTGCATGACCGCTACCAGAGCCATTGCAAGATATATCAGAATACGGACGATCATCAGCCGGAGGTTCAATGTCTGGATCTCTTCCATAGTACGTGTATCTAAGGCAGAGAGAAACTGTTCCTTGATAGAATTGATCTGGGCGATGGATGAGCTGTATTCGCTTCCGTAGACATAGTCCAAAGCCTTCTGAAGACGATTCTCCTGCACATTATTCATGGCGTCCTCTTCGAGGGGAACCAGCTTATTAGAGAGGGCGGACATCTCGTCGATCATGCCCTGTTCTTCGGGCGTGATCCCGATCTCCTGCATGGCGGCTACACCCTGGTCGCGGTTCTTAAGAGTGTTGATCTCATTCCAGTAGTTGTCGTAGTGTTCCTGTTCCCCGGTTGCGGCATAAGCGCGCACTTCATTAGTCAGATAAGCAGAGCCGTTCATGAACCGGTTGGCGTTGTAGGTCAGATTAAACCGGTCTTCGTTATTTTTCGAGAGCTCCTTATCTACATTGGCGTACACCAGAAGCAGCAGCGCCATTAAGATCAGCGCAGAGATAGATACGCCGTTCATAATAGCGATGAGTTTTGATTGTTTCATTGCTTTTTTCATTTGAAAATCTCCTTTGACATAAAAGTTCACAATAACGCTTACTTATAGTGTACAGAAAAACCGGAGAAATTTCAATGATATATTTCTATTGTCCTTGTCTTAGTATAAGAGCCGTGATAGAATGTTCGTAATGCGAGATCGAAGGGTGTATCCAGTGGGAAATTATGAAGAACAATATCGACAATATCAAACAATTATTTATACTTCTTAGCGAGGCGTTTCCGCTAAGCAATATCAGAATAACCGGTCCGAATGGGAATACGATCGCAAGACAGGAGTATTATGCGGATATAGAAGAGGATGATTTTTACAGAATTACCAAGACTCTTGCCCCTGACCGCCAGCTTCTTATGGAGGTCAGGGCAGACGGGTACAAGGATGAGACAGAAGCCGAGAGGATGCTGGACAGTCTTCTTAGCATGGCGGATTTTCGCTGCAAAGGAATGAAGAGAAGAGAGTTCGAAGATAATGAAGAAAAAAGGCTTTTGCGGATACTGTTCTATGCGGATTCAATGGAAATGCGTATATATGCCGTGCTCCTGGCTGAGAAGTTAAAAAAGGAGATGGCTCTTGAACGCGTCGTGTGCGTGATTGAGAGCCGGTACAAGGAGACGGACGGCATGACGGAGCTCATCAAGCGGTATGGGAAAACGTCACCCCAGGATATCTGTGAATCTATCGAAGAAGGACGGATTATCTTGTGTAAATATGTGCCGGATTCCGATAAGACGGTGAAGAGCCAATGCGATGAATACTTCAGAGGGATTCAGGGATTTATATTGGATAAATACGGATATGTTCCGCAGATTTATATCGGCACTATGGTAAAACAGGCAGAAGAATACAGGTTCAGCCTGAATGCGGCGCTCACGACCAAAAGGGCGGTCGGCGAGAGGAGGCAGAAGGGCAGGATACGGCAGGATATCTATTATGCTGAAGATTATCTTGTCGAATATACATTTTATAATACCGGGCAGGAGGAGCTTAGGCATTTTCTGGAGCCGTACGCGGAAAAATTAGAAAAAGAACCTGAATTAATTAAGACGGCACAGATGTTGCTGGAGAGCGGTATGAACATCTCCCGCGCGTCGAAGAGCGGTTACGTCCACAGGAATACGATGATGCTGCATGTGAAAAAGCTGTGCGGCCTTCTTAAGATCGACCCGATGAATTCTGACGGAGATAAGTTTCTGCTTATGCTTATCTGTGAATATTACCGGAGCAGGAATCTGTGATATGTGTTTTGTGCACTGTTTTGAGCAGTGTTATTGTTGGTCTACGATATTTAAAACTCCCGTTGTTTTTGTGTAAAATATATACATAAACAACGGGAGTTTTCTTAAATAATTGTCTAAAAGCTACAAATAATAAGAACGATTATCTAAGTAAACGAACGAAAACATGAATCATAGGAGGGAAAGACAATGAAAAAAAGACTGGCGGTAATTACAGCGCTTCTGTTAACGGCGGGTATGGCATTAAGCGGCTGCAAAGGGCAGACAGCGTCCACGGAAGGCAACACGGCTGCAAAGAATGAAGGAAGCGAGAGTGATTCAGGGAAATCAGGGGATGCGATGGTTCTCCGCCTGGGGCATGTAGTTGCGGACGGCAACTCACTGGACAAGGGTCTCGATAAGTTTGCGGAGCTGGTAAATGAGAAATCGGACGGCGCGCTGGTGATCGAGGTGTATCCGAATTCCGAGCTTGGCGACAACACGGCGATGGCAGAACAGCTTCAGATGGGAACACTTGATTTGATGGCTCCGTCTACAGCAGCTTTAAGCGGGTTCACGTCCGCAATGTCAGTATTCGATGTTCCGTATTTATTTAAGAACGAAGCGGCGGCGGAAGAGGTACTGGACGGAGAGATCGGGCAGGATGTGGCAGATGCGTTGGAAGGCTCAGGGTTCCATGTATTGTCATATATGACCCAGGGATGGAGGAACCTTACCTGTAAAAAGGAAGTAACGGCTCCGGCGGATATGAAGGGTATTAAGATCCGTACCATGGACAGCCAGTATCATATGCAGCATTTTAACGCATTCGGCGCGTCCGCGACACCGATGGCGATGTCAGAAGTGTATACGGCGCTTCAGCAGGGGACGATAGATGCGCAGGAGAATCCATATACGAATATCGTTAATTCACGTTTCTATGAAGTTCAGGATTATGTGGTGGAGACACAGCACATCTATGACGCTGATCCGCTGATGGTTTCTGCGATCACCTGGGAAAAGCTTACCGATGACCAGAAGTCAGTGCTGGAAGAAGCGGCGGCGGAAGCGACCGTATGGGAGAGGGAAGAGGTGCTGAAAGATGTTGAGAAGGATAAGCAGACGATCATTGATTCAGGTACGAAGATCATCGAGCTTACTGACGACCAGAGGGCGGATTTCCGTGAAGCGGCGCAGGAAGTATATGATTCTTTTGAGTCTGCACAGTCCGGCAATGCGGATCTGATCGAACAGATCGAGGCGGTTAATGACAAGAAATAGAAAAAGAATAGAGGAAAAGGAGATTTGACATGGGAAAAAAGGCTCCTTGGTATGATAATATAGAGAAGGCAATCATTATCGTGTTATTCGTGATCATGACGGTCATCTTGTTTGTAAATGTTGTGACCAGATTTGGATTTGGCTATACCGCTTCCTGGACAGAACAGGCGGCACGTATATTGTTTACCTGGATGACATTCTGCGGCGTAAGCCTGGCGGGACTTGAGGGAGCGCATCTCCAGGTTACGGTCATAACCATGATTCTGGGAGAAAAGAAAGGAAAACTGGCGTTTATAGCCGGAGACATCATCTGTGTGGTATTCGGCCTGTTTCTCAGCTATAAGATATTCGCCGTGATGCAAAATACGATGCTTACTAACCAGACATTCCCGGCGATCCCGTGGCTTCCGACCTGGGTATTGTATCTGGCGGGCGTGCTGGGGACATTGGGCTTCTCTGTCCGTATCATTGAAAGAGAAGTTCGGAGTATCCGCAGCGCAAAGAAGGAGGTGGAGGAGTCATGATCGCAGTTCTTATCGTCACTTTACTGATTCTGTTGTTCCTGACGGTTCCGATCTTCGCGGCGCTTGCGCTCTCGGCGTTGGTTGTGTTTGCAGTCTATTTTCCGGGGCAGGGAATGGATCTCATGCTTGCGCAGTCTATGGTGAAGAGCTGTGATTCCTTCCCGCTGATGGCGATCCCGTTTTTTATGCTGGTCGGCACGCTGATGTCAAAAGGGGGACTGGCGAAGAAGCTGGTCGACATTGCGGAAGCTTTTACAGGTAATTCCGCAGGGGGACTTGGCACGGCGGCGATCGTTGCCAGCATGCTGTTTGCGGCTATATCCGGTTCCGGCCCGGCGACTGCGGCGGCGATCGGAGGGATCATGATTCCGGCGATGGTGAAGCAGGGATACGGGAAGGAATATTCAGCCTCGCTGCTTGCGGCAGGTTCTACCATCGGCCCGGTTATACCGCCCAGTATTCCGATGATCATGTTCGCGGTGACGATCGGGTGTTCGACGACTACCCTGTTCATGGCGGGCGTCATTCCGGGCATATTGATGGGCGTGGGACTGATCGTCTATAACAAATGGATTTCAAAAAAGAACAACTACAGAGGCGAAGAGTTATCCGAAGAGAAGAGTTCCAAAGCAAAGACCATAAAAGAAGGCATCTGGGCGCTGCTTATGCCGGTCATCGTGCTTGGAGGCATCTATACCGGCGTATTTACCCCGACGGAGTCGGCGGTGGTCGGTGTCGTCTATTCTCTGATAGTCAGCAGATTCATCTATAAGACGCTTACCTGGCAGGGGCTTAAGGAATCACTGGTTGACGCTGCGATCACATCGGCTACGATCATGATTCTGTTCGGCGGTGCGAATACATTTGGCAGGATCCTTACTCTGGGTGATATTCCGTCTACGATCGCAAGCGGCATTTTATCTGTGACGAGCAGTAAGATCGTCATAATGATTCTGATCAATCTGATTCTTCTGGTGGTAGGAATGTTTATTGATACGAATTCAAGCGTGATCTTATTTGCGCCGATCGTAGTTCCGTTACTCACGCAGCTGGGATATCACGAGATCTTTATCGGCGTTATGATGGTTGTGAACCTCTGCATCGGTATGCTGACGCCGCCGCTTGGCCCGAACCTGTTTATTACCATGCGGATCGGAGGAGTGTCGCTGGAGAAGACGCTGCCGAGCGCATTGGCGACAATAGCGATCCTTTATATCGTATTGGCGGTCATGATCGTATTTCCGGAACTGGTGCTGTGCCTTCCAAGGCTGTTGGGAATGATCTAGTACATCATTGCATTAATTCTCAAGTAATAAGCACTTGCTATCCATGCCATCCGCACGCCTTCGAACCTAGATGTAGCCCGCTACACCGTCGGTTCGTAGACGCACAGCTGACACGAATATCAAGCACTATTACTTCAAGATTAATGTAATGATGTACTAGCGAGAATAAAAGAATTAGGAGATTGTATTATGTATATTGCTACGGAATTAGATGTAAACGGGCGGCTTTTAAGGGGAAATGTCAGAACACCGGACGAAGGAGAGAAGTTTCCTGCGATTATATTCTTACACGGATTCACGGTATGGAAGACAGGGCCGCAGAGATTGTATGAGGAATTTGCCAGGGCGGCGGTAAAGGCAGGATTCTGTGTGATCCGGTATGATTTTTATGGAACCGGGGAGAGCGACGGCGATTTCCATGAGATGACGATCGGAAGCGAGATGAATGAGACGGAAGCGATCTATCGGTGGGCGGTCGGACAGGACTATGTAGACAGCCGGAATATCTTTCTGGGAGGGCACAGCATGGGGGCGCTGATTGCGGTCGTAGAGGCGCCGAAGCTTCGGCCGGCAGGCGTATTCGGATGGGCGACGGCTCTTACGATGCCTTATCAGGCGGGACAGAGGACGAGAAGCATGAACGGTCCGACAGAACGGGGCTGGGATATTGACGGGCTGGAGCTTTCCAGGGAATTTATGGAGGAGGCGTGCCGGATGAATTTTCAGGAAATGGCTAAGGGCTATCAAGGGCCTGTGATGCTGATCCATGGTACGAATGACGCGGATATCCCTGTAGAAAGTTCTTATATACTGAAACATATCTATGGAGACTGCTGTGAGCTTAACATTGTGGAAGGAGCGAATCACCGGTTCCTGTCTCTTAAATGGAAACAGGAGGTGTATGATAAGACGCTCGCATTTATCAGGAAGCATCTGAATTGACGGAGGGGCAGGTATTATGGAGATAAAAATTCCTTATGGTACGGCCGGCCAGAGTCTTAATATAGAAGAGTGCCAGATCATAGAGTCGGATATTCAGGAACTTAAGGCGTGTGCAGACGGGCACGAAGCGGTGAAAGCCGCTATGGCGGATCCGTACGGAGGAGTCACGCTTAAGGAGATGGCGGCAGGGAAGAAGCGCGCGGTATTGATCGTCAGCGATCACACAAGGCCTGTGCCAAGCAGATATATCGTTCCGCATATGCTCTCGGAACTGCGGGAAGGGAATCCCGATATGGAGATCACTCTGCTCGTGGCGACCGGATGTCATCGGGGAACAACGGCGGATGAACTTAAGGAGAAGCTCGGGGAGGATATTGCGGCCAATGAGAAAATCGTAGTCCATGACTGTGCCGCCTCTCCCTTGTCTGATCTGGGGGAGCTGCCCTCAGGCGCAAGGCTTGTGGTGAATTCTCTGGTTAAAGAGGCAGACCTGGTGGCGGCGGAAGGCTTCATCGAACCCCACTTTTTTGCCGGATTTTCCGGGGGAAGGAAGAGTATCCTGCCGGGAGTGTGCAGCAGGACCACGGTTCTGGGCAATCACTGTTCAGAATTTATTGATCATGATCTTGCGCGTATGGGTATACTGGAAGGGAATCCGATTAACCGTGATATGGAAGCGGCAGCGCGTATGGCCGGTCTGGATTATATTGTAAATGTCGTCATCAATGAGGAGAAGCAGATCGTCGCTGCGTTCGCCGGAGAGCCGCTTAAGGCTCATCGTGCGGGATGCGGATATCTGGCGGGATACTGTACGGTACGAGTTGACAGACCCGGAGACATCGTGATCACATCGAACGGCGGCGCCCCGTTAGACCAGAATGTATATCAGGCGGTTAAGGGCATCACGGCTGCGGATTTGGCGGCGGCGAAGGGAGCGGTCATCATCATGTGCGCAGAATGCGCGGACGGTATCGGAGGAGAGGCATTTTACCAGGCGCTTAGAGGCTGTGAGAATGTTTCGGCGCTGCTTGATAAGATCCGGCAGACGCCCATGGAGAAAACGGTGCCGGATCAGTGGCAGTATCAGATTCTTGCCAGGATCATGGAGAGGCACCGGATTATATTTGTGACGGAACAAAAGCTTAGATCAGAGATAACGGATATGAAATTCGAATATGCAGATACGCTGGAGCATGCATTTGCGCGTGCGAAAGAGATAAAAGGAAAAGACGCCGCTGTTACAGTCATACCTAACGGTGTCTCGATCGTGATCGAAAACGGATTCGGCGGCAGGAAATAATTTGAAAAATATATCGCAGAACACCTTGTGTTTTGTGGTATATTTTTTATATCATTGAATGAAAGGGCAAAGGAGGGATGCGATGAAAGAGATAGCGATCATATTAAAGCAGGCGGCGAGAGCATTGGCGAAAGGGACTGATATACCCGTATGCATCATGGATGCCGGGAGAAAGATCCTTGAATACAGCGATAAAAATCTTCCGGCGGTCTGGAAAGAAGAGATAGAAAGGGCTCAAAAAGGCATCCCCTTTGACGGCGGACCGGGTAAGGTCTGTATGTTTGAATGCACGCTTTCGGATCAGATTACGTGCTTCGTATTGACGGACCATGAGCACTGCAGATACAGGCCGTATATCATAGCCCTGATCCATGCCGCCTTCGATTCTTTTTACAGACGGAAAGAAGATATGGCGGAGATATCTAAGAGGCGGCTGCTCGCCAGCCAGTTGTTCGGGGGAGGCAGGCTGGATTTTGAGATCGATTCAAATTTTGAGGCCGTCAAGTGCAAAAAAGATATCCCAAGATGTGCTGTCTTATTGAATGTCAGTCTGCCGGACGACGAGACGACTACCGGTGCGATCGCAGACGTGATAGAGAAATGGGGATGGGATAACGGGCTGTTGACAAAAGAAGATATCTGTGGTTTTGTTAATAATAGTATCGTGATATTTAAGGCGGTCGAAAGTCTTTTTTATCAGGAGTACAGTAAGAGCGTTGACCAAATGAGCCGTGCGGTGATCATGCATATCGCGGAGCTTCTAGAGTATCAGGCTATCGGCAATGCATTTGTAGGCAGTGCGTATCCGCGTGCAGACCAACTGTACAAGAGCTTCGAAGAGGCGAAGTATCTGCATTCGAACTTCGATTACTACGGGCAGTATCAGAAGACCTGTTATTATATCAACGATCATATTTTCGAGTATCTGTATTCAAAGCTTAACATCAGGGAACAGGAGAATATGATCCGGGACTTTAAGATCAGCGTTGAAAAGTCCGATATCATAAGCTCTCTTATGATGCCTATGGCGATCCATAATATGAGTCCGAAGATGTGCGCCGGGGCGCTGGGCATCCATATCAATACGATGCAGCAGCGTCTTAAGAAGATGAAGGAGAAGACGGGTATCGATCCGCTTCATGATGTCAGAGACCGGGCGCTGGTCCATATCTATGCGATGCAGAACAATAAGAAGACGATCTGGAATGCAGGGGTGATCGTCCAGCCGGGGAGCGTTTTGTTCCAGGGGCTCTGTAATCTGTCAGAAATATTAAATGAGAAGAGCAAGGGGACATTTCAGCTTAATATCCATACGGTAGCCACATCGGGAGATAATTTCCGGCTGTTCGGTCTCTTGCGGGAGAGGGAGCTTGATATGGCCGTGGGTTCTACGATCGCGCTCCGCCAGCTTGCGAGCCCCAAGATATCTGTTCTGCAGTATCCTTTTTTATTTGATTCGGAGGAGGAGGCAAGATTTGTACTGCGGAATCTGGTTCTGCCGGAGATTCAGAGCAGCTTAAGCGAAGTGGAAGTCATATGTTTTGACATATGGTCTATGGGCTGGCGTTATCTGACGTCCAAGAACGCGCAGATCAGAGTGCCGGAGGATATGAAGGGGCGGAGGATCCGCATTCTTGCCTCCGACGATATCAAGACGTTCTTTGAAGAGATGGGCGCGGTGCCGGTGCAGATCTACTATAACAATATCCGGGAAGCCCTGGCATCGGATATGATCGAATGTCAGGAGAATCCCTACAACAATATCTGGAATATGAGGATCTATGAGTATCAGAAATATATCACGGAGATCAAGATGTTCTACAGCATGGAGGCCTGCTGCGTTGCAAGGCAGTCATGGAGCGAATTGGAAAAATCAAAACAGAACATGCTCAAGGAAGCTATTAAGGAGAACAGCAGATGGGTATTAAAACAGCAAAAGGCAGTCAACCGGCTGGCCAGGCACAAACTGATGAAAGAAGGACTTGAGGTGGTCGTCCCGACAAAAGAGGAGATAGATATGTGGAAGGAAGAGAGCCGCACGATCTATGAGAAGACGAGATACAGGGATTTCTTAAGTAAGATCGAAGATATGAAATCCCGCTATTTACAAACGGAGTTATCGTAGGAGGAAGCAGTTATGAAGATTGTGGTTGCTATAGATTCATTCAAAGGAAGCTTAAGTTCAATAGAGGCGGGCAGCGCGGCAAAATCAGGGATAGAGAGGGCAGGTCTGGCGGATGTGACCGTGATGCCTTTGGCGGACGGCGGGGAGGGAACAACAGAGGCTCTGGTGGAAGGCCTTGGCGGAACGTATGTGTCTGCGGTTGTCACAGGCCCGCTGGGAGGAAGTGTCAATGCGGTATACGGTATTCTGGGAGACGGAAGAACGGCTGTGATGGAGATGGCCAGGGCTTCGGGGATCATGCTGGTTGACAGGAAAAAGCTGGATCCTTCTAAGGCGACAACGTACGGTGTCGGAGAGATGATATTAGATGCTGCGGGCCGCGGATGCCGGGAATTTATCGTCGGTATCGGCGGAAGCGCGACGACTGACGGAGGGGCCGGGATGCTGCAGGCGTTGGGATTTGAGATCACAGATGAGAAGGGAGAGAATATCAGGCCCGGAATCAGGGATCTGGACCGTATTGCTGACATTACGCCGAAGAATGTGCCAAAAGTGCTGAAAGAGTGTCATTTCAGCATTGCCTGCGACGTGAAAAACCCGCTGTGCGGGGAGAACGGAGCAGTCTGGATATACGGTCCGCAAAAAGGAGTCCGGGAAGAAGAAAAGGACATCTTCGATCGGAAAATGAAGCATTTTGCGGACAAGACGCAGGAATATACAGGCGCGGATCATAGGACGGCGCCGGGAGCGGGAGCGGCAGGCGGTCTTGGATATGCTTTTTTAAGTTACCTTCCGAATGCAGAGTTAAAGTCTGGGATCGACATTGTATTAGAAGCGGTCGGACTGGAACAGGAATTAAAGGACGCGGATCTTGTGATTACCGGAGAAGGCCGTCTGGACCATCAGACAGCCATGGGTAAAGCGCCTGTAGGGGTTGCGCGGCTTGCGAAAAAATACGGAGTAAAAGTATTCGCATTCGCCGGAAGTGTGAGCCGGGACGCGTCAGAGTGCAATTCGGCGGGTATTGATGCGTTCTTCCCGATCGTGCGGGGAGTTACCACCTTAGAGGAAGCAATGGATCCGGAAAATGCCAAAGAAAATATGGCGCTGTCGGTGGAGCAGGTATTCAGAGCGGTCGGTGTACTGTCCTAATTGGATTTTTCGGTGCTTTTGGCCTTTTGGCCTTGTATAACATATTATACTATTCTATGTTATTATACGGCTATATAGTTATATATATCAGCAAAGATGCCGATATTCTTGATAACAGCAGGAAGGAGGAAGATTATGCGGATCAATACACAGAATATATTTTGGATGAATACATCCCATACCCAGAAGGCCTTGAACCGGTTCCTGCCCGGTGCGGTACGTTCGGCAGAGCAGCAGAAAGCACAGCAGCATAGGGAGATCGGAGAGAAAGCGGCGTTGAAGATCGAAACCTATTATCAGACAGTGGGTTCTCTGACGGACAGTGTTACCTATAAGGAGGAGCGGCTTAAGTACCTGCAGTCTGAATATGAGAAGATGTCCGTGAATCGTTCAGAGAAGCATTTGCAGAAGATGAAGGAGCTGATCGATTCGGAATATCGGGATATGGAGGCGATCTTGAACAGCGCAGCGAAGCGCATGAACGTTAGCCTTCATAATTCCGAAGCCGTGTACGGGAAGGAGTTCAGTGAAGAATACAGGGCGCTGTTCGGGGATATACCGGATAGGCTCGGCGGTATTGCGGCAGGGCTTAGGGATACCGGCAGTGTAAAGGAAGCGCTTCAGTATCTTGCAGCGGCCAAAGCAAGCCTTGGAGGGCTTGCGGAGGATCTTAGGGGAATGTATCAGAAGTACACAGGAAAAGAACTGGCGGAGTATGAATATCATTCGGGAGAGGATTTTGCGGAATCCGTCCGGTCATACGGGCTCATCTGGAGCTGGGACGAGGTGACTGTGGATACAAAGAATACTGCGAACCTGTCGGATTATGGGGTAGATATCAATAATCTGAGCGCGATCCCGGAAGCGGTGAATCTGATTGATACCAAGGCGTGATATTACTGCATATCAATATCATATCGGCGGACTGTCTGTAAAGTGCTTATTGTGAAAGCAGATTTACAGGCAGTCCGCCGAAAATAATTGATCCAGGCAATGTGCGTCTGCCGGGTGGCGTCCGCCGGCGTTACCGCTTGTTTCGGAGCTTGATAAGATGCAGCGCATCCTGATACAGTGCGTCCTGATCCTCGAGATCGATCATTAGCCATCTCTGTCCGTTCCCTTCCTGCGTCTGTTCATAGAGCTTGCGCACATTCTCTTGATTGATCCTCGTTATAAGTCTGCGAGTACCTTCATCTGTTTCTTCAATTCTTCGACGATCTCCCGGTTCGTATCCATACGGTTCGTGATATCTGCCATATCTTCTACCAGGCTCCGGGTGCTGTCCGCGACGCCGGTGATACCGTCCGCGCCTTCGTCTATGGCTTTTGTGATACTTTCGATAGAATCAGCGATCTCAGTCATGGAATTTCTAAGCCTGTCCGTTCTGCTGTTAAATGAGTCGATCATTTCCTTCACATAATCAGCGTCTTCCTTGTACTGTCTGCCGGAACGGACGAATTCCTGGAATTCCTTTAAAATGGTGTCGCTCAGATAATCCGCCATATCCTGTGAATGCTTGGACAGGTTATGGACTGCGTTGGTAACGATCTGATTGACGTCCTGGATACGGCCTGCAGTTTCACTGCAGGAATTAGCCAGCGTCTTGATCTCGCTGGCGACGACAGCGAAGCCTTTTCCGGCTTCGCCGGCCCGCATGGCCTCTACAGAAGCGTTGAGGGCGATCAGGTTGGTCGTGGATGCGATCGCTACGATGTCCTTTGTCAGGTTGTTGACCTGATCCACGCTTTTGCTGTTCTCGATAGCTTCTCCTAATACATCCAGGATATCGGACGCTTTCTTCTGGATGATCTCCGTATTGGTCTGTGCCGATGCTTCCATCTCATTTGCGCGCGCCTTCATTGCTGAGGAGTAATCCGTGATCGTACAGCATTCCGACGCCATATCGTGAACGTCTCCCTTGATGTCTGATGCGCTGCTGTTGATGATCGAAGCGTTATTCGCTACCTTCTGGATCGCCATGGACAACGAATCGGCAAGAGAGGAGAGTCCTTTGGCGCTCTTGCCCGACGTGCGGGTGTGCTTCAGCACCTCGCCTGTCACCTCGTCAAGCTTTTGCGAGCTTTCCTGGAGTGTATCCACTGTGCCTTTGATCGGCGTGATCACGTACTTTTTAATGATCCGAATGGCGGCAAGCACTAATATCAGGCAGGCCGCGACAGAAGCTACGGCAATGATCAGCGAGACAATATAGACGATCAGAAGCTTCTGTCTTGCGCTGGCAGTCCTCTCGCTTACAACGGCATATAACTCGTTGGTATTATCAGCGATAGCAGAGCCGAAGTGCGCCACGTCACCGTTGGCGTAAGCGTAGGCGTCCGCTGTATTGCTGTCTGCACTTGCGCATACAAGATAGACCAGGGCGTGTTTGAACGAATCGTAGTTTGTAAGAAGCTGTGAATAGATCGCTTCTTCATCTTCTGTTATATAATTCTTATATTCTTTCAGGTATGCTTCCAGTATCTTTTCTTCTTCCTTGATCTCTGCCACGACGGTGATCATAGTGTTATAATCGGTCGCGACGATATGTGACAGCGCCATCTTGTGAATGTTGGTAGTCGTATGGCGGATATTCTGCAAGGTCTCCGAGCCTACCATATAGTTGTCAACGATCTTCGAAGCGTTGAAATTAACATTATTGATGCCGAATACAGACAGGGCATTCGAGAGTATTGCCACAGCTCCTAAGAGAATGATCGGAAGTATCAGACGTTGCTGTATCGTAAGTTTCTTCTTCATCTTATGTCAAGTAATCCTTTCAGCGTATTATTATATTTTCAGTTATCTTGCGGAGACGCCTTCTGCCATCACATCCAATTGCTCCTGCAGATCTTGGCCGGAAGGATTCCCGGCTGCCATATTCCCGGCAAATTCTGAAACAGGATCCCAGAATTTACCGCCGACACGCTGGATCTGGGAGAATTCAGACTGCTCTAAGAGTGCGGCGATTGCCGGAGAGTTTTGTATCTCGGAGGAGTCCGCAACTGCGGTGTTGGACGGGCCCTGACCGCGCATTTCAAAACGAAGCCTCTGATTGTCCTCGTTGGTGATCCACTCTGCCAGACGGGCCGCCCACTTCGGATGCTCGGAGTAAGCGTTGACACCGATCAGCTTGCACCCGGAGAATGAGGCCATCTGCAGTTGCTTTCCGTTGCAGGTATAGGTCGGAAGCTTGGCCGCTCCGGTGTTCTCGCCCCAGCTTTCGGTTACCGCGACGGAATTCCATACGCCGCTGATACCCGCGATCACGGAGCCGTTCTTTACTCCGCTTAGGAATTCCTCGTCTGTGCTGTTGGCAAAACCGGGACTGCCTGCGATCTGGAGCATTGACCGGGCGACGTCGATCCCCCGGATATCCCCGTCTGCCTGGTTCCATGTACAATAGTTGGTGATTCCGTCATCGTTAAGTCCGACTTGAAGATTCGTATTTCCAAAGAAAGAATATACATACCACGCTGAGGACCAGTCCATGGTAAACTGCTTGCCGCTTGCCGCGGCGGCGTCTAAGATCCCGTCAAGTGTCTTTACCTGTTCTTCGGAGATGTACTGTTTGTTGTAGTATAAGAAATATCCGTTATCTGCCGTCAGCGGATAGGCATACAATTGATTGTTGACTGTTGCTGCTTCTACCGCACTGGATAGATTCTTTGATCTGATCTCATCCGCATTCTCTATGGGATCCAGCGCTCCGGCCGCCGCCAGCGCATTGACCTGGTCGTCGGCGAAGGTGAAGACGTCTGCGCCTTCTTCCAGTCCGCCAAGCAGCACGTCCTTACATTGAGATTCGCCCTGTACCTCAAAGGAGATCTGAAAATCCGCCTGCCCCTGATAGTTTGCCTGAAAGCTTTGGATGATCTGAGTCATCAGTTCCTTATCCTCCTCGGCGCCCCAGACTACCAATTCGATCTTTTGATTTCCTGCATCGGAAGAATCCGTCTTCTGTGCCTTATCACATCCCGTAAGCGATACGGTACATAGAATGCCTATAAGCAATCTGCATACTCTTTTTTTCATATGTACTCCGTCCTTTTTGTTTCCGTTTTTCTTCGGATATTATAGCATATAATGCGGGGTACATGCAATATTGGAGAGCTTCGGATGTATCGGATTTTCAGCGCGGAATCGCATCTTTTTGCGTTTTTTGCATCGCGAAGCGTGTTACTGGTCACGGGGCGTATGGTCACGTTATAATTTTTCCCTTTTATTATGGAAAATTTCGAAATCATCCTCTTGCATATTCTATTTCTGAGAAGTATAATAAACACAGGTATACTCTTTCAAAAAAATAAAAAAATTGAATTTTCGAAAGCGGGCAGCAATATGAAAACAATCACACGATCAAAGTATCTAGATAGGATCATCGAGCTGAATGGCACTCCTGATATAAAGATTATTACAGGTATCCGCCGTTCTGGTAAATCCAAGCTGATGCAGGCATATGTTGAATATCTGAAACTTCATTTTGATAATATCAATATTATTTTTATTGACTTTATGGACTTGGCATATGAGGAGATCAAAGAATATCATGCACTGCACGCTTATGTAGAGGGGCATTATCAGGAGGGAAAAACCAACTATCTTTTTGTAGATGAGGTTCAGATGTGTCCCAAGTTTGAATTGGCTGTTAACAGTCTTTATTCAAAGGGGAAGTATGACATCTATGTAACGGGCTCAAATGCCTTTTTATTGAGTGCGGATCTGGCAACTCTTTTCACCGGAAGATACATTGAAATCCATATGCTTCCGTTCAGCTTTCAGGAATATTGCCGGTATTATGATGATGTCAAAGATAAAGACAAGCTCTTTGATGAGTATTCTGTGAAAGGCGGCTTGGCAGGTTCTTACGCATACAGGACCGAAAAAGACAGAACAAATTATATCAAAGAAGTCTATGAGACCATTGTTACCAGAGATCTGGTGCAAAAATATTCTTTGACGGATACCCTGATCTTGCAGCGCTTAAGTGAATTTCTGATGGATAATGTCAGCAATCTGACTTCTCCAAATAAAGTGAGTCGTCTGCTGACTGCGAATGAAATACGAACCAATCATGTAACCATAAGCAAATACATTAAATATTTGTGCAATGCTTTCGTGTTTTATGATATTAAACGTTATGACATTCGAGGGAAGAAATATCTGGAAAGCTCCGAGAAGTTCTATCTGTGTGATACCGGTATCCGTTATGCAATACTCGGCAGCAGAAACATGGACTACGGCAGAGTATATGAGAATATCGTTTGTGTTGAACTGCTTCGCCGTGGATATGATGTTTATGTGGGTAAGCTCTATCAAAGGGAAATCGACTTTGTTGCACAAAGAGGCAGTGAGAAGATATATATTCAGGTAAGCGATAACATCTCCGGACAGGAAACCTTTGAGCGAGAATATTCTCCCCTGCTCCAAATCCGAGATGCTTATCCCAAAATGATTATTGCAAGAACCAGACATCCGAAATACAGTTATGAGGGAATTGAAATATATGATATAGCCGATTGGCTGTTGCAGGAATAAACAATAATATTTTTTCTGCTTGACAAGATATAATTTTACAGCTACAATGAACAGGAGTTAAATATTAAATAAAACTGTCAGGAGGATATTGCATGTTAAGTGTGGTCGTAACGGAGAAGATTGCAAAATAAATATTGCAGGGGTGATTTTCAGGTTTGTTATAGACTGGAGGTCTGCCCATTTGTCGATGGCGCGTGCCGTTGACGTTTTCGCCTTACGTGTGCTTAACATTGTGGTATTGTTTTTTTGACGGATATATTTCGGATATATAAGCATGGCTGTACGGTCATGCTTTTTTTATCTATAGGAAATTTATATCTTAGATTTTTCCGTTATACGAATCTTTCCGGGGATGTGTATTAGCGCGGCAGAAAGACAGTGAGTTTCTGCCGGGCTGATTCACGTGACAGCAGGACCATGGTATGTTGATGTATTGGGCAGCCATGGTCTTTTTGCGTTCTGATATAGATAGATATTGAACGTGCTGTTTTGTTCATGACAGGCGGAAGGGATACCTTGGCATAGGCACATTTTAGGGCGCGGGAATTAATGTCTGATTAATAGAGGAGATATGAGATGAATATAGAAAAACAGATTGAATTTGATAAGATCAAAGAGAAATGGATGGAGCTGGCAATCACGGACCAGGCAAAGGAGCAGATCCGCACGGTGTCGTTCTGTCTGTCTGAGATGGAATTAAGGAAAAGATTGAAGGATACAACAGACAGCAGGCTTTTGATGGAGCAAATAGGAATGCCGCCTCTGCAGAACGTATCTGAGATCAAAGAGATCTTGATGATCGCGGAAAAAGGGGGATGTCTTACGCCGTATCAGCTTGAACAGGTGGAGAAGGTATTAGCGGCAGTCAGGCGTCTCAGAGATTACCTGACCAGAGGAAGGAACTCTGGCAATTCACTGGCCTATTATGACGAGAATCTGTATACTGTTGAAGAACTCCGGGAGGAGATCGGCAGGCAGATCCGGGGACAGGAGGTGGATGATTATGCGTCAAAGGAGCTTCTGCAGATCCGAAGGCAGATCGTAAAGTGTGAAGAACAGATGAAGCAGAAGGCGGAGCAGGTGCTTCGCTCCAACAAAGAGTGCATGGCGGATAATTTTTGTACCCTGCGTAACGGAAGGATCTGTGTCCCGGTAAAAAAGGAATATAAGTTCAGGATACAGGGAAACACAATCGATAGATCCTCGACCGGCAATACTTTCTTCATTGAGCCGGTAAGTGCGGCGAAGTATTACGAGGAGCTTACGCTTCTTAAGAGCAGTGAAGAGAATGAGGTCTGCCGTATTCTCTATACGCTGACGGCGCTTACCGCAGAGTCGGCTGATCTGATGAAGGAAGATATGAGGATGATTGAAAAGCTGGACTTCATATTTTCAAAAGGAAAGCTGAGTATAGACCTGGATGCGTCGGATCCGGCCATCAACACGGACCGCAGGATCGTTCTTAAGGACGCCAGACATCCGCTGATGGACAAGGATGTGAATGTGCCGTTACAGTTCGAAGTCGGAGAGCGGGCGAGAGGGATTGTCATAACCGGGCCGAATACGGGCGGGAAGACGGTGGCGATCAAGACGGTCATGTTAAACTGCATAATGGCGCAGTGCGGGCTGCATGTTACCTGCAAGGAGGCAGATATCTGCATGAACAGCGCGTATCTTTGCGATATAGGCGACGGGCAGGATATTACGGAGAATCTGTCTACCTTCTCGGCCCATATCAGGAATGTACTGGAAGTGTTAAATGAGGTAAATAAGGACAGCTTTGTGATCATGGATGAACTGGGATCCGGGACCGATCCGGCGGAAGGCATGGGGATAGCGGCCGCAATCCTGGAAGAGCTGAAAAAGAGCGGCGCGATCTTCCTTGTGACGACGCACTATCCTGAGATCAAGGAGTATGCGGATAAGACAGAGGGCGTCGTGAATGCGAGAATGACATTTGACAGGGAAACGTTAAAGCCGGCTTACCAGATGGTGATCGGCGAAGCGGGAGAGAGCTGTGCCTTTTATATAGCCGACAGGCTTGGGATGCCAAACGAGATGCTGAGAACGGCGGTGCGCGCCGCTTATGGTGAAGACGCGCTTGCTTCTTATCCGTTTGGGGAGGAGGATACAATAGTAAAAAAGCGGAACACTAAGAAGATCTCCAGGATAAAGAAGTCAAAAGGCAATGCCGGGCTTACGGCGAAATACAACCGGGGCGACAGTGTGATGGTATATCCTGACAGGAAGATCGGGATCGTATGTGAACCGGTCAATGAGAAGGGTGTACTGCGGGTGCAGATGCCTGGTAAAAAGATCTGGATCAATCACAAACGGGTGAAACTCCATGTGGCGGCAGAGGAGCTGTATCCGGAAGATTATGATTTCTCGATCGTCTTTGATACGGTTGCGAACAGGAAGATCCGCCATGATATGGAGCGGAAATATACGGATGAAGTAATAATGTATGAGGAGTGATGCTGTTTGGAGTTCATTTGGACTTAAGCGGGCAGAGATTAAGCGGGTAGTTCTGTGACATAATCACAGAAATCCATTCTGTATTTTGGTATGATCAATTCAACAAGAAGAGAAGGAGACATAGGATGGGATTATTTAATTTGTTTGGAGGCGCCGATATCAATCAAGGCTTGAAAGAATATGAAAATACGGCGGGCGCCGTGCTCCTGGATGTACGGACACCCCAGGAATATAAGGACGGACACGTTCCGGGAAGCAAAAATGTTCCGCTTCAGTCGATCCGGGAAGCAAAGGCGGTTATCGGCAGAACGGATACACCTGTTTTTGTGTACTGTCTTTCTGGAGGTAGGAGCCGGCAGGCGGCGGGAATGCTAGAACGGATGGGATATGGCAATGTAAAAAACATAGGCGGTATCAGCGCCTATAAAGGAAAGGTGGAAAGATAATATGAAGGTTGTAATTGTAGGCGGTGTAGCCGGCGGGGCAACTGCCGCCGCCAGGCTTAGAAGATTAGATGAACAGGCGGAAATCATTGTATTTGAGCGTTCGGGGTATATTTCCTATGCAAACTGCGGACTGCCGTATTATATAGGAGATATTATCACGGATCCGGAAGAGCTGACACTTCAGACGCCGGAGAGTTTCTTCTCGCGGTTCCGTGTAACAATGAAGGTGCGTCATGAGGTCATTGCGCTTCATCCCAAGGAACATACGGTTACCGTTAAGAATCTGGAATCCGGCGAAGAATTTGAAGAAAGCTATGATAAGCTTATTCTTTCTCCGGGAGCAAAGCCAACCCAGCCAAGGATTCCCGGCACAGCAAGCGATAAGGTGTTTACTCTGCGCACGGTAGAGGATACCTTCCGCATAAAAGAATATATTCAGAAGAATCATCCGCGGTCAGCCGTCCTGTCAGGCGGCGGGTTTATCGGTCTTGAATTGGCCGAGAATCTGAGGCGTCTTGGCATGGAGGTCACCATCGTTCAGCGTCCGAAGCAATTGATGAACCCCTTTGACTCAGATATGGCGGCTTTTATTCACGGGGAGATGCGTAAGCATGGCGTAAAACTGGCTCTTGGCCATACTGTGGAGGGCTTCGAGGAGAAGGGAGACGGTGTGGAAGTGCTTCTTAAGGACGAGGCTCCTCTTTTCGCAGATATGGTGGTGCTTGCTATCGGTGTCACTCCTGATACGGTTCTTGCGAAGGACGCGGGGCTTGAACTTGGGATCAAGGGCAGTATTATCGTCAATGACCGGATGGAAACCTCAGCTTCGGACGTCTATGCCGTCGGCGACGCGGTACAGGTGAAGCATTACGTTACCGGGCAGGATGCGCTGATCTCTCTTGCAGGTCCCGCAAATAAACAGGGACGGATCGCGGCCGACAATATCTGCGGCAGGGACAGCAGATATCGGGGATCTATGGGAAGCTCTGTCATACAGGTATTCGATATGACCGCCGCGGTTACAGGGATCAACGAGACCAACGCGAAGAAAGCGGGACTTGTCGTAGATAAGGTGATCCTCTCGCCTATGAGCCATGCAGGTTATTATCCCGGCGGCAAGGTGATGACGATGAAGGTGGTCTTTGAGAAAGAGACCGGCCGTCTGCTTGGAGCTCAGATCGTAGGATACGAGGGTGTGGATAAGCGGATCGACGTTCTTGCCGCGGCAATCCATGCGGGTATGAAAGCGGCCGATCTAAAGGAGCTTGACCTTGCCTATGCGCCGCCGTATTCTTCAGCGAAGGATCCGGTAAATATGGCAGGGTTCATGGCTGAAAATATAGCACAGGGGATATTAAAGCAGTTCCATCCTGAGGATGTGAAGGAGCTGCCCCGTGACGGAAGCGCGGTTCTGCTCGACGTTCGGACAGAAGGAGAGTACAGCCGCGGACATATTGAGGATTTTATCAATATCCCGGTGGATGAGCTTCGTGAGCGGATCAATGAGATTGAGAAGGGAAAACCAGTCTATGTGATGTGCCAGAGCGGGCTGCGCAGCTATATTGCAGTAAGGATCCTGACAGGCTGCGGATATGATGCGTATAATCTGTCCGGCGGATTCCGCTTCTATGACGCGGTGAACAATGACCGGTGCCTGATAGAATCGGCGACGGCCTGCGGTATGGACCGCTAGGAGGTTTTTAGATAACGTATAAGAAAGTATTGGGAAATGGTGTCTTGTGTAAAGGCATCATTTCCCATATGGTATTGCAGGAATTGGATTCCTTCTTTTTGACATTATTTTCCGCTATAAACCATAGCGTTGATACATCTGTTCAAGATATGTCCTGTCCTCGCTTGCTTTTTTCAAATCATCCATAAGATTGTCGTGGAGAAGAAGCTTTATGCTTTTGATATTCTCTGAGCAGCAGCTCTGTATTCCTGTTCATCGGCAGATTCCGGGTTAAGCTGCTAAGCCATAGATTTTCTTCGGGCGGGAGCTTGCTGATTAATAGAATCTGCATGGATATCGGATCGTTTTTAAGCTTATAGATGCCTTTTGCCGTTTGTTCGGCGTCTATATTCCTTTCGGCTTTCAGAATCTTCAGCATTTTCCGAGGAAAATGGCTGCATACGAAAGTGATTGTGACATCGTTCATGGAGATGCCGTGAGTATTTTCCGTATTAGATTGAAAGAGGCATGCATAACCGTATACTTTGTAAAAATCATTGATGCTTAGATAATCATCATGACTTTTGTATTCTATTAAGTTATATTTTCGGAAAATCTTTCCAATGTTCTTTTGTACAGGCGTATCATCAGAATTCTTTATGATCAGGGTGTCAATACTACCATTTGCTACCTCCATTATATTCAATATATTGCCTGTATGCAAGGTATTGGAGTTATTTAGATGCAAGTAATGGTGTAACGGATAATTACTGACGAATGTCAGATTTGAAAATCAGATTATTAGATATTTTCATTGACTTTTCTGTAAAACGAAATCCACTGTACGAATCTTTTATTCTGTACAGTGGATTTTAAAATTCTGTGTCCATTGGATGATACCTCATCTTTCTTATATTTAGTATTTTATTCTTTGGATGAAAAATTTAAGTTTTTGGTGGTCTGTCCTCCTTTTCTTTTGTTGATATTATAATATCGCATAAAGAAGGAAATGTCAAGAGAAAATCAGAAAAAAATTATAATAATATATAAAAAACTGATAAATTATTAAAATAGAAAAAAGTGAAAGAGGATTTGCCGATATTTTATAATGCATCTGGTTTACTATCGGATCTTCGGATGTTAGAATGGGAGGAAGAACAGGAGGTAATTCAGAGTATGAATGAGATTTTTTTGGAAAATATTTTGAGTGAGATATCCGTATCCGGCTGCGAAGAGCCGGTGCAGGAGGTTGTAAAAGCGTATATGAAGGATTATGCGGACGAGATACGAGAAGACGAGATCGGAGATGTGGTCTGTGTGCTGAACCCGGGCAGCAGTAAGAGGATCATGCTGTCCGCACATGCGGATGAGATCGGGGCGGTGATCTCCAACGTGACGGAAAACGGACGGCTTCAGGTCGTAAGCCGCGGGGGGATCATTCCTTTCACGTATCCGGGGCAGCAGATCCAGATACGTACGAGAGAGAAGATCGTCTACGGAGTCGTCGAAGCGCGGCGGGAATTCTTCGACAATAAAGAGATGAAAGCGAAGGATTTTCTGGTGGATATCGGTGCGGTGACGAAGGAGGAGGCTCTCCGGCAGATATCTCTCGGAGATGCAGTGGTATTGGACACTCATATCCGAAGGATGATGAACGGAAGGCTGACCGCCCGTGCATTGGATGACAGGCTTGGTGTGTTCATCATTATGGAGGCGCTTCGGAGGGCGAAGGAGAAGGGCTGCAGCGCGGGCGTATACGCGGCTGCAACAGTCGGCGAGGAGACCACGAAGAACGGCGCTTACTGGTGCAGTGCGCGGATCAAGCCGGATGCAGCAATCGTAGTGGATGTCACCTACTGCAGTGATTATGGCGATAAGGAGACGGCAGAGGCGGGGACAGTGACGCTTGGAGGCGGACCGGTTCTGTGCAACAGCCCGACTGTAGCGAAGAAGATGAATGATAAGATGGAAGCCTGCGGAGCAGATCTGCAGATACCAATTCAGCGGGAAGCGGCAGGCGGGCTTACATGCACGGACGGCGACCGGATACATTTTTCCGGGGAGGGCGTTCCTCTGGTGCTGGTATCCATACCGCTTCGATACATGCATACACCGGCGGAGGTAGCGGATCTGAAGGACGTGGAAGGGTGCATAGAGCTGATCGCAGAGTTTCTGTGCCGATATGAATAAGAGAAAGTCAGGAATCCCCCATCATGGCTCTTAGGAGGAGGGATTCCACATAAGTGAAGCCGGACGCCCCGATCAGAAGTGTGAAGATCAGAACGAACAGCATTGTTTGAACGGAGAAGAGGCAGAGGAAGAGTACCGGTATATTCAGTGCGGCGAGCAGCAGGAATAATCCGGGCTTTTCTGTGACGATACGCAGGATTTGCCGGGCGGCCTTGGCGTGCGTATAATGGAATCGGGCAAGGAAAGGAAAGTAGTACAGCGCATATACGCCGAGCAGGATCAGGAAGATCAGTGACAGGACTCCTGTTATCAGAAACAGGAGTTCTGTACTTCGAAGCGCCAGAATGATGTTGAACGAAAATAATGTTCCCATAACGGCGAACAGCAGAAAGGAGATGGTCGCGGGCTTAAGATTTTGCCGGAATGCGCGGAAATATTCTTTTGCAATATAAGACTCTTCATTTTTTACCAGCTTTAAGTTCACCGAGAAAAGCGCCGTCATCGAGGCGCCGACGGTGACGAGGGGCAGAGAGGTAAGGACGAAGAGAAGGTTCAAAAGCAGCAGTTCAAAAATTCTTGAAAACATGTCTATTATTTTCATTTCGTGATTCATGATAACATCCTCCGTAATATAATATGATTTCTGTGAAGCAGCGAGCTGGGCAGACATTACACGAATGTGCTGAACGTATTATATATGGCGGCTGCCGTGAGTTTTTAATTTAGTAAAATTTTACTAATGAAATTTTCTCCTATTTCTATTTTATCAAATTTAACACATGGAATCAAATGAAAAGTCATTGTTAAATACATACAAAAAAGTGGTGTTCTGATTTGGTTATAATGACAGTTTTACTGGTGAATATAGATATTTACCAGTAAAACATTGACTTATAACCAGTAAAATGATATTATAAAGCCGTAAATATACAAAATGTGATGTTGAGGTCAGAAAGTATTTAACCAATTTGACCTTTTGACCCTGGTATCAAAATATTTAACTAAGGAATAGGAGGAAAAAGTGTGTGTCAAGAGTAAAGAAACGTTGGGAGGATGAACAACTTCTGCATATCGGAAGAGGCGAACCCCATACGGATTACGGAAGAACATCCGGGAATGAACACCGGCTTTCCCTGAACGGAAACTGGCGGTTCCTCTATATCCAGGCGCCGGAATATTCACCGGAAGGCTTCTATGACGCGGATTTTCCGGATTGCGGCTGGGATACGCTTGCGGTACCGTCCTGCTGGGAGATGAAGGGGTACGGACGGATGCATTACACCGACGTCTGGTATCTGTTTCCGATCAATCCTCCGTTTGTACCTTCCGAGAATCCGACGGGAATCTACCGGAGGACGGTGACGCTGCCAAAAGAGTGGGAAGACAAGCGGAAGATCTTAAGGTTTGACGGCGCGGGCAGTGCTTTTGATGTATGGGTGAACGGACGCCATGCCGGTTACAGCAAGGGAAGCCGCATTTCGTCGGAATTCGATGTTACCGGGCTTGTATGCTCCGGCGAGAATCAGATTACAGTCCGGGTGTACAAGTGGTCTGACGGAACCTACTTAGAGTGTCAGGACATGTGGTGGTATGGCGGTATTTACAGGGACGTGACACTGATCGCCAGACCCAAAGCCGGAATTGAGGATTATGCTGTGGACGCCGGACTTGACGACAGCTATCAGGAAGGAATCCTGACCCAGAGCATCGTTGCGTCAGGGGAGGCAAAACGGGCAGAGTGGAAGCTTACGGATGCATCCGGGACGGAGATTGCATCCGGGACGGAGAAGCTTGAAGAAGGACGCGCCAGAATCCAGACGAAGGTCGGCGCGGTCTGTCCGTGGAGTGCGGAACAGCCGTCGCTTTATACGGTAACGCTTGATCTGTACGGGCGGGGGGAGCTTACGGAGGCTCTGGATTCTGTGGAGGTCGTTACAGGATTCAGGAGGATCGAGGTCAAAGGTTCTAATTTCCTTGTAAACGGCGTGCCGATAATGATCAACGGAGTCAATATGCATGATTTCAGTCCGGCGGGAGGCCCTGTGGTAAGCAGGGAGACCGTCGAGGAGCATATGCGCATGATGAAGCGTTATAACATCAACGCCATCCGCTGCGCTCATTATCCGAAGATGCCGTATTTTTACGGGCTGTGTGATAAGTATGGTTTCTATGTAATTGACGAAGCGGATCTGGAAACGCATGGATTCGAGTGGATCGAGAGATACGAGTGGCTGAACAACGAAAAGACCTGGCAGGCGGCATATATAGACCGGGCTGTCCGCATGGTGAAGGAGCACCGGAATCATCCGTGTATCCTGATGTGGTCCCTTGGAAATGAATCCTCGGTGGGGGAGAATTTCAATGCGTCGGCTGAGGCCATCAGGAATCTGGATTCTTCCAGGCTGATCCATTATGAGAGCGACTACGGGGCAGATATCACGGACGTCTACTCTACCATGTATACAAGGCTTGACGGGCTTAAGCATATCGGGGAGAGCAATGACTGCCACGGGAAACCGCATATTCTGTGTGAGTACGGGCATGCCATGGGAAACGGGCCCGGCAATCTTGAAGAGTATCAGGAGTTATTCCGAAGATATGAGAGGCTTCAGGGCGGATTCATATGGGAATGGTACGATCACGGGATCGAGAAGAAGGACGAAAACGGCAATACAACCTGGCGGTACGGCGGTGATTTCGGGGATGAGCCGAATAATTCCAACTTCTGTATGGACGGACTTCTAAGGCCGGACGGAAAGGCGTCTGCGGGATTGATACATTATAAGCAGGTGATCGCTCCGGTAAGAGCCGAAGCTGTTGATCTGTCCAGGGGTATGTTAAGAATCAGGAATCTTTATGATTTCAAAGATCTGAGCAATATTGCGCTGAATTATCAGATCGTACATGGCGAGACGGTGGATGCTTCGGGGCGGATCGATGAATTGAAGGCCGGGGCCAAAGAGGAGATGCTGCTAACGATCCCGAATCAGATAGAAGAACCGGAAGCGGGAAGCGATTATTATATGAATCTGTCTTTCGTGTATAAGGAAGCCACAGACTATGCGGCGGCAGAACATGAGATCGGGACGGAGCAGTTCCTTCTGCCTGACGGCAATGCGAAAGAACAGCAAAACGGCGTACCGTCGGATGCAGAAGCGGCGCCGGAGGCCAGTTTGGATGCAGATGAGGCAGGCTTTGGTGTAAGCGGACAGGAATCGAAGACGGCGCTTGCCGTCAGCGAGACAGCGGTCCGTGCAGAGATTACGGGAGAGAAATTCTGCGTTGTTTTCAACAAGATCACCGGGAAGCTTGAGAGCTATGAGGTGAACGGGAAGAACAGGATCATTGACGGACCGTCGCTGAATCTCTGGCGCGCGCCGATCGACAATGATATGTACAAGGTCGCTGACTGGAAGGAGAAGTATTTCCTTCACCGGCAGCAGGAACAGGTGGAAGAATTCACGATCTGTCACGGCGCGGGAGAGAAGCTTAGCGAAAAAGGTCTTATGGCCGGGGAAGATAAAGGCGATGTGATGGTACAGATTCGGACGCATTTTGCGCCCCTTAGCATGGCGTTTGGTTTCAAGGCATGTTATATCTGGCGCGTCAAAAGGAGCGGGGAACTAGAACTGTCGCTGGATATGAAGGGATTTAAGTACAGCAAGTTCATACCGGAGTTCATCCCAAGGATCGGAATTGAGATGAGGCTTCCGGGGGAAATGAAGAATATCGCATGGTACGGCCTTGGACCGGAGGAGAATTACTGTGATATGAAGTCCGCGGCCCGGATGGGCATTTACAGAAGGGCTGTGGAAGAGATGCATGAAGAATATGCAAAACCACAGGAGAACGGGCACAGGGAGGATGTGCGCTGGCTTGCGGCGGGAGATGAAGAAGAGAGTCTTCTGATCTGTTCGGACAAAGGCGTTGGGATCAATGTCCACGATTACACTACAGAGGACCTGGAGCGGGCACGGCATGCGGGTGAGATCCGGCGCTGCGGCGAGACGGTGATCCATATGGATGCGAAGCACTCCGGCCTTGGAAGCAACTCCTGCGGTGAGGAACAGACGTATGCAAATAAAACGAAACTCAATGATTATTCCATGAGACTTGTATTTAGATGCGTAAGGAATGAGGCTGTTATTGAGGAAAGCAGGAAAGTTAAGGTGAAAGAATATGAGTAAGAAATCTTTTGTGAACCGCAGAACAATACCTTATATCATGATAGCTCCGGTTGTGGTGATATTTCTTATATTTATGGTATACCCGATCTTAAGATCCCTGTATCTGAGCTTTTTTGAACTGGTATCAGGCTCTTATGAATTCGTAGGGATCAAGAACTATCAGAATCTCTTCAAAGACGAGACATTCTGGAAGAGTCTGCTTAACACATGTATCTATCTGATCGTGCAGGTTCCGGTAATGATCGGCGGCGCGCTGCTGATCGCGGTTGCAGTAGAACAGAAGTTTATGAGGGGGAAGGCATTTTTCAGGACGACGATCTTCCTCCCGTCCGTAACCGCTCTGGTTGCGTACGCGCTGGTATTCAAGGTACTGTTAAACGGCGACCACGGCCTGATCAACTATGTGATAGAGATGGTCGGAGGCAAGGGGATCAACTGGTTCTACGAGGAATGGCCGGCAAGGTTCGCGGTGATCATCTCTATCACCTGGAGATGGCTTGGATATAATATGATCATCCTTCTGGCAGGGATCCAGTCCATACCCGGAGAACTGATGGAGGCAGCCGATATTGACGGGGCGACCTTCTGGGATAAATTATTCTACATCACGATCCCTATGGTGAAGCCGATCATCATGTTCTGTACCATCACTTCAACGATCGGTACGCTGCAGTTATTCGACGAGCCGTTTATCCTGACAGAGGGCGGACCGAACAATGCGACGATCACGATGGGACAATATCTGTACAACAACGGTTTCCGCTATCTTAAGTTCGGATACGCATCAGCGATCGGCTATGTAATGACGGTGATCATCGGTCTGCTGTCGATCGTTCAGTTCAAAGCGACGAAGGAGGATTAGTCATGAAAGCATTCGGAAAAATATTTGGATATATCGTACTTATCATTGCAGCCTTTTTGTCGCTGTTCCCGTTCTACTTCATGTTCGTGTCGGGAACGAATACTAATAACCAGATTTTGTCGGTGCCGCCGAAGCTTTCGATCGGCAGCGAGCTTGCGGCGAATTTTGAGATTCTTGTAGATAAGGTAGACCTGCTGACAAGTATCTGGAACACGCTGTTTGTATCCGTTGCGTATACGGTCCTGGCGCTTTTGATATTCTCGGCGGCAGGTTATGCGCTGGCAAAATTTGATTTCAAGGGAAAAGGCATCATCTTTACATTTGTTATGGGTTCCATGATGATCCCGTCGCTGGTTATGTATGTGCCGTTATTCGAGATGATGATCGAGATCGATATGACGGACAGCCATTGGGCGGTGATCCTGCCGATGCTTGCCAACGCTTTCGGAATCTTTCTGATGCGTCAGAATATGCTGAACTTCCCGACGGCTCTTTTAGAGGCGGGAAGAATCGACGGAGTCGGCGAGATCAGCCTGTTTTTCAGGATCGTACTGCCGAACATCAAGCCGGCGCTCGGCGCACTGGTCATCTATATGTTTACCAGTATGTGGAATAACTTTATGTGGCCGTTGATCATCCTTGGAAGCGAGGAGAAATATACGCTTCCGATTTCCCTGGCGATGCTGGACGGAAATCCGACGAATAAAAACTATGCTGTGATCTTACTTGCTACAGCCGTAGCGACCCTGCCGATCCTGGTTATCTTCTTGGTATTCCAGAAGCAATTCGTAGCAGGCGTTATGGGCGGAGCAGTGAAAGAGTAAATTACCGCCGAATGAAGATAAGAAGGCGGTACACTATGAAGGAGGAAAAAATAATGATGAGAAGAAACATGAAACGAATGATGGCAGCAGCGCTTGTAGGCGTAATGACGGCGTCGCTTGCGCTTACCGGATGCGGCGGGAAGGACAAGAAGAAGTCAGACAGCAGCGAGAAGGTGATCACGGTGTGGTCATGGGACGTTGCCCTGATGCAGCTTCAGGAGGCGGCAGAGGAGTACCAGAAGGATCACCCGGACGTAAAGTTCGAGTTCGAAGAGATGGGAACCGATCAGATCTATAAGAAGTTATCTACTTCCCTTGCAACAGGGAACGGTATCGCGGACATCATCTCTGTCGAGGGTGAGATACTCGTGGGCTATGCGGATAAATTCCCGGAAGGATTCTTAGATGTGAGCGATGTGGTAGAGACGGATGATTTCCTTCCGTCCAAGATAGCCGAGGTATCTTATAAGGATAAGATCCATGCGTTCCCATGGGATGCAGGCCCGGAAGGACTGTTCTACAGGACTGATTATTTTGAGCAGGCAGAGGTTTCCCCGGAAGATATCAAGACCTGGGACGACTTGGTTGAAGCAGGTAAGAAGATTGAGGCGGTTTGTAAGACTCCTGCGGGAGACCCTGTGAAGATGATCCCTGTTGACCCGAAGAAGAGCACGCTCTATGCGCTGATCCGCAGCCAGCTTGGAATCGGCGTATTTGATGAAGAAGGCAATCCGATCGTAGATGATGAGCGTTCTATTCAGGCGATGGAGAAGGCGAAGGAGATCTATGATTCAGGCGTTGCACTTAACTATAACGGATGGGATGAGTATGAGCAGACGGTTGTAAACGAGTCTGTTGCATGTATCCCGGAGGCAGTATGGATGATCGGAACGATCAAGGACAAGGGACCTCAGACAGAAGGCAAATGGGGAGTTATGGATCTCCCGGCAGTAGAAGGCGGAGAGTATAGCTGCAGCAACGGCGGTTCTGACGTAGCGATCAACGCGAAGACAGATTACCCGGACGAGGTGAAGGATTTCGTGAAATTTGCGATGACAGATGAAGCGCTCCAGGCAAGCGGATTTGAGAAATACGGATTGTACCCGTCCTATATCCCTTCATATGAAAATGAGCTCTTTAAGAAGGGCGACCCGTTCTTCGGTGAGGAGAATATCTACGATATCTTTATCGAAAACGGTAAGAAGGTTGCCGAGATCCCGATCTCTCCAAACGGACAGGAAGCAAGTGATTCCATCGGCGCGGCAGTATCTAAGATCCTGCTTAACGGGGAAGAAGTAAAGTCTGTAATGAAGGATCTTCAGAAAGAGCTGGAGGCGAAATTTAAGTAGAGCAAATATAAATTTCAGAAAAATAACCAGGAAAGGGGCATAAAATGCCCCTTTTTAAAATGAATTGTGATATACTGGTATAGTAAGATGGAGGACAGATGAAGAAGTATTTAGGGATTCTGGGACTTTTGACGGTAACGGTGATCTGGGGCGGAGGTTTTGTGGCAAGCGATATGGCGCTGGAGACGCTCTCTCCCTTTCAGATCATGGTGATTCGTTTCCTGATCGCGGCGGTGCTCATGACATTGCTGGGCGTAAAACAGATCAGGACGATCTCTAGGGAGGAGGCGCGGTGCGGTATCTGGCTTGGTTCGGCGCTTTTTGGCGGATTTGCGCTGCAGATCATTGCGCTTCAATATACGACGCCTTCTAAGAATGCGTTTTTGACAGCGACGAATGTGGTATTGGTACCCTTTATCGCATTGGTGATATACAGGAAGAAGATAGAGGTCAGGAGCCTGATCGGTGCGGGGATGGCGCTTGTAGGGGCGGGAGTGCTCTCGCTGAAGGACGATTTTTCTATCGGCCTTGGCGACGGGCTGACGCTTCTGTGCGCGGTATGTTTTGCGCTTCAGATATTTCTGACGGGAGAATATGTGGGCAGGATACGTCCGGCGGTGCTTAATTTCCTGCAGATGACGACGGCGTGCGTACTGTCGGCGGCGGGGCTGCTGCTGTCGGGGGATTATACATTTGCCCCGTCTGCAAGGAGTTTTCTGGCGGTATTGTATCTGGGAGTGGTGAGCACGACTATTACCTATCTTCTGCAGACGGTGTCGCAGAAATATGTGGATGAGACGAAATCAGCGATCATTCTGTCCATGGAAGCTGTGTTTGGGACATTCTTTTCCGTGGTGCTGCTCCATGAGAGCGTGACGGTCCGAATGCTTGCCGGATCTGCGCTGATACTGGCAGCGGTGCTTGTCTCAGAGATCTCATTTAAAAAGGCCGGAAAGAAGGAAGTTATAAGGTAACGGGAAAGGCTTACGGTTACCGGGAAATAAATATAAAGGTGGGCATCATATGGCAACAATAAAAGACATTGCGGCGAAGGCGGGCGTATCGATCGCGACCGTATCCCGGGTACTGAATCATGATGAGACATTGAATGCACAGGACGAGACGAAGAAGAGGATCTTTGAGATCGCGGAGGAGCTTGAATATGAACCGCGCATTCAGAAGAAGCGGAAGAAGAAGCTTAAGATCGGGGTGTTCTGTTCATACTCTCCGACAGAGGAATTAGAGGATCCTTATTACCTGTGTATCCGTCTCTCGATTGAGAAGACGCTTGAGGAGGAAGGATACCGGAAGCAGTCCGTGACGCCCGAGGACACAAGGGAGTCTCTGGAAGGTGTTGACGGGATCATATGTACAGGAACCTTCGCGCCTTCTGTCGTGGAACGGGTCGGTTCATGGGGGAAGCCGATCGTGTTTATCGATGCCTGCCCGGATCTTAGCCGGTTCGATGCGGTTGTCATCGATTACCGGAAGTCGGTTATGGAGATTCTTGATTATTTTATAGAGAACGGACATACGAAGATCGGGCTGATCGGAGGTATAGAAGCGGAAGAGGACGAGAGCGGCTTTCTGGATCCCCGGATATCCGGCTTCAGGGATTATTTGGAACAGAAGGGTCTGTATCATCCAGAGTATGTGAAGACCGGAAGGTATCATGCGCATTACGGATACACGCTGCTCAAAGAACTGAAGGAAGAGGGGAATCTTCCGACAGCGCTGTTTGTTGCCAACGATTCTATGGCTGTAGGGTGTTATAAGGCCGCGTATGAGCTGGGGATATCCATCCCGAAGGATATCAGCATTATCGGGTTCAATGATATACCGACGGCCAAATATATGATCCCTCCGCTGACTACGGTGCGGCTCTACATGGAATTCATGGGCGAGTATGCGGTGCGCATGCTGGAAGAGAGGATCTTAAGCGGAAGGGAGATCAGCGTTAAGGTGACGGTGCCGACGAGACTGTATGTCAGGGACAGCGTAGGCAGGGGCAGAATTGAGTAGACGGCTGTTATCTTAAGCCTTCTGCGAAGCGCAGACTATAGATTTATACAGGCGGGGCTATCCGCTGCAGGATCTTTACCAGTTCTGCCGGCGTTTCCTTCGCCCCGTTGGAGGACCACGAGATATACAGGTTATACAGCGCCCCCGCGAAAGCCTGCAGACCGTAATAATGTTCTATGCCGTTCTCCGGTTTGTGCCAGGTTTCGATCATATAGCGGCTGATAGCGGTCAGGAGAAGATGCCCCAGGCCGCTTTTGAACAGGCTGTCAAGAAACTCCTTGTGTTTCTCAAAATATGAAAAGCAGTGATAGAGATTGGCGGGAGCATAGGCGCGCTGATCCAATGACAGTTCGCGGGCTTCACGCTGATAATCGGTCAGCGCTTCATCAAGATAAGAAGCGAAGATGTCTTCCTTTGACTGGTAATTGCGGTAATAGGTCATTCTTGATACGCCGGCTTTTTCCGTCAATTCGGATATGGAGATGGCGGACAGCGGTTTTTCCTTCAATAACAGCATTAATGCGGTCACCATACATTCCCGGGCTAATTTATTAGCCTGGTTTTTTCTTTCTGAATCCATGAACAAAATCCCCCTGTTTGTAACAGTTGCGTGATAATGTATTGAAATTTTATTTTTAAAGTGTTACAATTTGTCACACTTATTATAATAGAAGCAAGGATAAGATTTCAAGACGCAAAATGCGAGATTTTCGATGTAATAGAATATATGAGCGGCAGAAGGGGGAATTGTGATATGAAGACAGCGGTCATGACGGACAGCAACAGCGGAATTACAAAGAGCGAAGCAGAAGAGTTAGGGTTATTTTCGCTTCCGATGCCTGTGATCATTGACGGTGAGACCTGTTATGAAGGAATAGATCTTACCCAGGAGATGTTCTATGCAAGTCTTACGGGAGGGAAGGATGTAACGACTTCCCAGCCGTCTCCGGGCGAGGTAATGGGGATGTGGGATATGATTTTTGAGAAAGGTTATGACGAGATCGTCCATATCCCGATGTCCAGCGGGCTAAGCAATTCCTATGAGTCGGCGGCGGGGCTTGCGTCGGGATATGACGGAAGAGTGCAGGTGGCAGACAATCACAGGATCTCCGTGACTCTGCGGGAATCGGTGCTGGAAGCAAAGGAGCTTGCGGACAGGGGCCTTTCGGCAAAGGAGATCAAGGAAGAGCTGGAGAGAAGGGCGTATGAGTCCTGTATCTATATAACGGTGGATACTCTGGAGTTCCTGAAAAAGGGCGGAAGGGTCACTCCGGCAGGCGCGGCTCTCGGCGCGGTATTGAATATCAAGCCGGTGCTTACGATACAGGGAGAACGTCTGGATGCATTTGCCAAGGTCAGAGGGATGAAGAAAGGAAAGCATAAGATGCTGGAAGCTTTGAAGCATGACCTTGCTGAGCGGTTTGAGGGTGTAGAGATGAGCCGGATCGTCATCGGGGCGGCCGGATCGGGACTCAGTGAAGAAGAAGAGAGAGAATGGACGGATACGCTTAAGGAAGCGTTCCCGGACGCGACAGTGTATTATAATCCGTTGTCGTTCAGCATCGGAAGCCATACAGGTCCGGGGGCGGTGGGAACTGCCATCAGTGTCAGGAGAGAGTATTAGCCGGGGAGCGTTTATAGATCAGGGTGTCGGGAGAAGATATTGTTAATTCCCGGCACCCTGATTTGTTTCCGCGAAGTCTTTAACTGATGGGAGAAGGTCAGAGGTCAAAATAATTTTTTGGCTTCAAGTGCCGGAATGTTTACAAGAGGATACAAAAAGGATATATTTGACTGATAAAATATCATCATACAGGAATGGAGAATGTACATGGAACTGAGATTACTGATCGTAGAAGATGACTGCCTGCTTGCGGAGGCTGCCGCCGATTACTTCGCCGGTAAGGGCTGGAGGGTCGAGACGGCAGAGGATGGGGCAGAGGCGTTGGAATTGCTGAGAAGAAAAAGCTATCACCTGATCCTTCTGGATGTGATGCTGCCGGAGATGGACGGATTCGCTGTGTGCCGTAAGATCCGCAAGTGCAGCGATATCCCTGTGATCTTTATAACCGCCCGTGTATTGGAGGAGGATAAGCTGAACGGATATGCCCTGGGAGCGGACGACTATGTGACGAAGCCCTTTTCCCTGCCGGTCTTATATGCCAAGGCGATGGCGCTGACGGGAAGAGTGCAGGGGATCAACAGCGCTGCAGAGCTGGCCGGTCTCAAGATAGATGTACGGAGCCACAAGGTATTTAAGAATGGCGAGCTGCTGCCGCTGCCGCCGAAGGAATATGAGATGCTTCTGTTCTTCATGCAGAATCCGGGGAGGATCTTCAGCAGGGAACAGCTCCTGATCCGTTTCTGGGGATATGATTTCGACGGGAATGAACGGGTGGTGGATAATCATATCAAGAAGCTGCGGAAAGCTGTCGGTTCCTGCGGATGCACCATTGAGACTGTGCGCAAATTCGGGTATCGGCTGACGGTGGATGGGAAGTAGGAGGTGATACGTGTGAACAGAACAGTAAGGAGAAAGAAGAGAAAATTCTGGAAGCCTGTGGCGGCCGGTTTTATGGCGTTGTATCTGTTGACCATGGGTCTGGCCACCTATCTGGTGAAAGAGAAATATATAGATGAGTATGCACAGGCATTTGAGGAGATCGCGATGTTCCTGATCAATACGGCATCGGAGAAAGAGACCGGGGTGCGAACGGCAGAGACGGAATTGGCGGAGAAAGGAACCGGCGGGAAAGACTTCGAAGAAATGTGGGGAGAAGAAGAGAGGGCAGAGTTCTATCAGAAATTGATCTATGGATGCTTCCAGAGTACAGGGAAGCAGGAGATGAAAGGTTCGGCTGCCGTCTATGATACGGAGGGGAAGCTTCTTGCCAGGAGCTATGATGCGATCGGTGATCTGGCGTCGGCTATCAGCACGGACGGTCAGAAGAACGGGCCGTTTGCGCTGGATGATTATCTGTCGTTTGAGCAGAAGGAGGAAATGGCGGAATATTACTGGAAGGAAAGGCTGACGGCAGAGGGGACGTATACAATACCGGAGAAATATCGGTTTTTGATTCGGACGTCTTCGGATGGTAAGGAGCTGTATGATATCATTGTCCAGGAGCTTACATGGGAAGAAGGCCGGGAGGCGGAGGAAAAGCAGTATGTAGATCCTCTTACCGGAAGCATTAACAGCTATGAGACCGATGCCTTTATCGATTATGAGACCGGCACTGAGACTGATGAGAGCCAGGTATTCTATGTAACAGACAGCCACGTGGTGTGGGAATGGACGAACCCGGATGTACAGGAAGGACAGAAGGCGAAAGGAAGGCTTCAGAATGCGAGTATAAAGCTTTCATCTATGAAGACTTTTGAGGAATGGCGCAGGTGGAGCTCCAGTGAATATCTCCATGGATACCCTGAGAAGGGAGAGTTTTATTTAGAAGAAGGAAATGTCTACCGCGGATTAAGAATTGACTCGGACGGATTCTATTACAGGTGCAGATTCCAGGGGAAGGTCTGGGGCGACGACAATCCTTATGCGTATATAGAAGTACGGATGGAGGAACGTCCCTGGATTGCCGCTTTTGATTATATGAAATATGTATTTCTTGCTGGATTGGTGCTGGCTGTTGGATGTATGATGTGGATCGTCCGGGCGTTTAACAGGACCTATGACAGGCAGATGGCGCTTGAGGCTACCAGACGGGATCTTACCAATGCTATGGCTCATGAGCTCAAGACTCCTCTTGGCATCATTCGGAATTTTGCGGAGAATCTGATCGAACATAATATGGAGGAGAAGCGGGATTATTATCTTGCCCAGATCATCGGACAGACGGAAGAGATGGATCATCTGGTGGCGGATATGATCGAGATCGCGAAGCTTGATTCTGAAGAGCTGGCGCTTAAGAAAGAGAACGTGTCTTTCCAGGAATTGATCCGGGAGCAGATGGAGCGGTTTGCCCCATTGATCGAAGAGAAGAATCTGCAGGTGCATTACTGTGCGGAGGCGGATTTTCAGATATGCGGTGACAGAGAGTATCTGGCGAAGGCGGTGTGGAATCTGTTGTCGAACGCGGTGGAATATAATGTATCGGATGGGCGGATCATCGTAGCTGTGAAGGAAGGAATGTGCAGTATTGAGAATACAGGGGCGCATCTGAACGGGGAGCAGATATTGCATGCATTTGACCTGTTCTATACAGGGGATAAGAGCAGGGGGAAGAAGGTAAGACACATGGGACTGGGGTTATTCCTGGCGAAAAGGATATTTGGGCTTCATGGGATAGGGTTATCGATAGAGAATACGGATGAAGGCGTGCGGGCAGTGATGCAAAGGGGGCGTTCCTGATTTATACCGGAATCTCACATAGCCTGATCTCACATAGCCTGATCTTATGCTTCTGCACTTGTATGAAATCATATTTTATCATATACTGTGAGATAGGAGAATCATAACAGGCAAAATGCGCTGAAGATTTTCTGCGTGGGAGATGAAAGGGTGGAAGACAATGGGAATTACGAGAAATGAATTATATGACAGGATTCATCTGCAGCCTGAGATAATTGAAAAGCTGGACGCGCTTAGTGAACAGATAGATATAAGCGGGCTGACCGGCGATCTGGAGCGGATGATGGACAGGAAGACAGCAAGACCGGCCTATTTGCAGCTTAAAGAATTGCTTTCGGAGGATGAAGAACATCTGAAGATGCTGTATTGTCAGTTAGAGTGCGCCCGGCGTCTGCATGACCGGTATCGGGAAATGCAGATTCCAGAGACGGTATTTACAGAGACTATGAGGTGTTTTGCAAGATTTATCGAAGAATGCCGGGTAAGAACCGGGCGGATGTTTTTCGATCGGGGGTGGTGGACTTACAGGCAGGTCAGTATGAGCCTGTTCCGCATAGGGGCATTAGAATATGAAATGAAAGAATATGAAGGAGAGAATGTCATTGCGATTCATATCCCGTCGGATGCAGATCTGTCGAGAGAGTCGGTGGATGTCTCGCTTGGGTGGGCAGAGCAGTTCTTTCGGACCTGTTACGCTGATTATGAATACGGTAAATACACCTGCGGTTCGTGGTTATTGTCGCCGGCATTGAGAGCGTCATTAGCGCAGGATTCGAATATACTGGCGTTTCAGGACCGATTTACGGTTATAGAGGAAGATTCGGAGGATAGGGAATTCATAGAATGGTTGTTCCAGGTCTCCAAGGATACGGATTATCGGAAGCTGCCGGAGAGAACCAGCTTGCAGCGTAATATAAAAGAACGGCTCATTCGCGGTGAAACGGTGGGTTCGGCATTTGGGATCATATTTAATTCGGAGGAAAGCAATGGAGAAGCTTGAAGCTGTTTATAAAGAGATATTTCCTTTCTGGGGGAATATATCAGATACGGACAAGGATTATATCTGTCAGAATTCTCATATCTGTACATATCCGAAAGGAAAGAATATCCACGACGGAAGTGAATGTTCCGGTGTGCTCATTGTCCGATCGGGAAGCCTGCGGCTATATATTATGTCGGATGAGGGGAAGGACATCACGCTGTACCGCTTGCACAGGGGCGATATGTGTATGTTGTCTGCTTCCTGTGTACTGTCTGCCATCACGTTTGACGTGTTCGTGGATGCGGAAGAGGACAGTGAGTGCTGCGTAGTCAGCGGTCCCGCATTTGCGGCGGTTTCGGAGCGGAACCCGGATATCCGTATATTTGCGCTGGAAACTGCTGTCAGCCGTTTCTCTGATGTGATGTGGGTCATGCAGCAGATCTTGTTCATGAGTATGGATAAGAGGCTGGCGATCTTCCTTTCTGATGAGGCGGTGAGGACCGGTTCAGACGTTATTGCGCTGACCCAGGGACAGATCGCACGGTATATGGGTTCTGCCCGCGAGGTTGTATCCAGGATGCTGAAGTATTTTGCAGGCGAGGGGATCGTGGAGGTTTCCAGAGGAGGTATCACGATCCTTGATAAGAAGCGTCTGCGTCAATTATTCTGATCCAAATAAACAGAACCCCAGTTACACATTGCGTCTAAGATGGGGGCAAGAGTATTGCCGAAATCTGTCAAAGAATATTCGGTTTTGGGAGGGACGACAGGATAGACCTTTCTGGTTATCAGACCGTCCTTTTCAAGTTCCCGAAGCTGCTGTGCCAGCATTTTGTCAGTTGCTTTCGGAACTAATCTGTGCAGTTCGCTGTATCGCAGGGTTTTACCCATGAGATGCCATAAGATGACGGATTTGTATTTTCCGCCGATCAGATCGATGGTAGCTTCTACGGGGCAGTGATAGCTGTTTTTACAATTTACGCTCATGATGATATCTCCTGACTTACTTTTTGGGTAGTATATACCTAAAAAGTGCATTCTTGTTTTCTGATTCGTTTGCGATATAATTATAGTACAGGGCAACCTGAAAGACAAGCTTAGCAAACAAATTCAGCAAACAGGAGGTAAATCTATGGACTTTTTAGAAATTGCTAAATCACGGTATTCTGTCCGTGATTACAAGGAGACAAAGGTAGAGCGGGAAAAATTAGAAAAAATATTAACGGCAGCCCGTGTCGCGCCTACGGCGGCGAATAAGCAGCCCGTTCGTCTGATCGTTGTACAGGAGAAAGAAGGACTGGAGAAGATCGGGAAGGCGGCGAACATATACGGGGCTCCGTTGGCGATCATTGTCTGTTCTGAACATACCCAGGCATGGACTCGTCCGTTTGACAAGAAGAATACCGCGGATATAGACGCGTCGATCCTTACGGACCACATGATGATGGAAGCGACCGATCTGGGCTTAGGCTCTGTATGGATCTGCTATTTTAAGCCCGATGTTATCAGACAGGAATTCAAACTTCCTGATACCCTTGAACCTGTGAATATCCTGGCGATAGGATATGCTGACGGAAGTCCTGCCGACCCGGACCGTCATGCTTCGCAGCGGATTCCTCTGGATGAACTGGTTCATTACGAAAAGCTGTAAGACAAGAAGATGTAAATGCTAACATATATTTTCTGCATGTGACGGTATATACCCTCAGCGGCCAGGGATAAGAATATCCCTGTGTCCGCTGAGGGTATGATTATGTGATCGTAAAGGATTAATTGCGGGGCCGGATGTCAAATTCCGGGTTGATCGCATAGAAATTCTTGCTGTCTAAGTGATCCTGAACGATTCTTAAGCTTTCACCGAAACGCTGATAGTGGACGATCTCGCGTTCTCTTAGGAAACGGATCGGTTCGCAGACTTCCGGGTCTTTGACCAGGCGCAGGATGTTGTCGTAGGTGGTTCTGGCTTTCTGCTCTGCTGCGACCTTGTAAAGACAACAGTAGCAGAAAACCTTGAAAAAGCGTTGCTTTTTGTGGTACAAGCTGTTTCCTGCTGCGATTTTATAAGAACAAAAATAGAGAAAAAGAAGATGAAACAAGCTATCCTGCATAGTTCCAATGTTTTCAGCTCCTAAGACGTTCAGAAGAATCATAAATAAGCATTGTTTGTGAGATAATATTCTGATAAAATTAGGATAAAGTCAAAGACTTCGCGGCAGTCGCCAAATGTGCATGCAAGCATGCCCGCTTGGTTCGTTGTTCGCGGGAATAAATAAAAAAGGAGTGCGTAGATTATGATACAAATTCGACCTGTTTCTGACCTTAGAAATAAATTCCCGGAAATTGAAACTATCGTGAACAGCGGAAAACCTGTTTACCTTACAAAGAATGGCTACGGAGCTATGGTAGTTTTGAGCTTGGAGGAATACGCAAATCTGACAGATAATACAGAGATGAAACTTGACGAAGCTGACAGACAGGCGGCAATGACAGAAGAAAGACTTTCCCATGAAACCGTATTCAGCAATGTAAGGAGTACGATACATGGAAAATAAAATTTACCATCTTCGGTATCTGCCGATTTTTGAACAGGATTTGATCAGTACAGCAAGTTACATTACCAATGTTTTAAAGAATGAGGACGCTGCCCTGCGTCTGATTGATGATGTAGAGGCTGCGATTCTGGAAAGGCTGAATAATCCTGTTGCTTTTGAACCATACGTTTCCGCAAAAAAACGAGACTATCCCTATTATAGAATCTATGTGAGAAATTACGTTATTTATTATGTGGTGATTGATGATGTAATGGAAGTTCGGCGTTTGCTGTATGGTGCTAGAGACACAGATAAGCATTTATAATTGTTGTGAAGACAATTCCATATGAACATCAGAAAATATAAGTATGAGCAGTTAGTCTTGATGATTAGCTGCTTTGTCAACTGCCGCCGTCCGGTGCCTTTTACCGGATCGGGCGCTTGCCTTTATTCTCAATGTTGGTTAAGCAGCGCGGGTCAATCTCAATAGTTCCTTTTCTTTCATAACGTACAAGCATTTTTGCATACTTTGTAATATATTGTGGTGAGGTGATTATTTGGCAAATGATACAAAGATAGTCTGCAGGAATGTTTTTAAGACAAAGGAAAAGGCGGCATTTACAAAAGAATTCACACGAAAATGGATAGAATTAATTAATGAATTTGAAAGGAACAAAGGACAGCGAATACCTGCCAAACCATAAATAGACTGTCTCGAAAATGGTATACTAATTATCATGCAGAGATAGTTTGTTTTGTATTCTCTGAAACGGAGAACAAAACATTATGAGTACAAAATCTAAGGTTGCTATATATTGCCGCTTATCAGAAGAAGATAGAAACAAACAATCAGAAACAGACGACAGTAACAGTATTCAGAATCAAAAGTCAATGTTACTGCAGTATTCGTTAGAACAAGGCTGGGAAGTCACAGGTATTTACAGTGATGATGATTACGCCGGTGCTGACAGGCGGCGGCCAGAATTTAACAGGCTGCTGACAGATGCAAGAGAGCATAAGTTTGATATTATCCTCTGCAAGACACAATCCCGATTTACCAGAGAATTAGAGCTGGTGGAGAAATATATTCATGGATTGTTTCCTATATGGGGGATTCGATTTATCAGTATTGTTGATAATGCGGATACCGCTAATAAAGGAAATAAAAAGTCAAGACAGATTAATGGACTTGTAAATGAGTGGTATTTGGAGGATATGTCGGACAATATCAAAAGCGTTCTGACTGACAGACGGAAAAACGGACATCATATCGGGGCATTTGCTTTATATGGATACAAAAAAGACCCGGATATAAAAGGGCATTTGATTATAGATGAAGAAGCTGCACAGGTCGTCAGAGAAGTTTTTACTCTGTTTTCACAAGGGTATGGAAAAACAGCTATTGCCCGTATACTGAATGACAGAGGGATTCCAAATCCTACAGAATACAAGCGGATTCATGGATTGCGTTATCAGCAGCCAAAAAGGAAAAACAGCACCTTATGGAAATATTTTGCTATATCGGATATGTTGGTAAATGAAATCTACATAGGTAACATGGTACAGGGGAAATACGGCAGCGTTTCTTATAAGACAAAGCAGAATAAACCCAGACCTAAGAATCAATGGTACATTGTCGAGGGAACGCATGAACCAATCATTGACCGTGAGCTGTGGGAGAAAGTTCAAGCACTGATCGCTCAAAAGGCAAAACCATTTACAGAAGGCAAAATCGGATTATTTGCAAGAAAAGCATGCTGTATGAATTGCGGCTATACTATGTGCTCTAATAAGCAAAGAGACGGCAGACGTTATTTAAGGTGTTCTAACCGTCATGTAGCAGGAGACGCTTGTATCGGTTCTTTTATCTCCGTTTCGAAACTGGAACAGGCAGCAATCGAAGAGCTTAACAAGTTATCGGCAGCTTATCTTGATAAAGACGAGTTAGAGCAAAATGTAGTCTTTAACAGTGACTTACGAGGAAATAAAGAAACTCTCCAAAAGGAAATTGCCGCTTATCAAAAGAAAATCACAGAATACATTAAGGGTATTCGTGAATTGTATTTAGATAAGGTAAAGGGAATTATTACAGAACAAGACTACATGGATTTATCAAAAGACTTCCAGGAACAAAAAGACAGGCTTGAAAAACTGGTGACAGATACGAGAGAAAGGCTTGATGTTCTCGAAAGAAAAATACAGGCTGGTGACAACAGACGTCAGTTGATTGAGCAATATACAAATCTCGAACACTTAGACAGAGAAACGGTCGAAAAGCTGATTGATTATATACTGGTCGGCAAAAAAGACCCTGTAACTAAGGAAGTACCTGTTGAAATACATTGGAATTTCTAAGGTTCTCATATCTGGTGTTATTGTATATCAGATATGGAGAACCGTCTCTTAAAACCCGAATGTTGTATTTACATAATCGTACCATCCGCTGCCATATCTTCATGAAGATCGGTGATCGGGTCGCCCTTGGACTGGAAATACGTGGCAGTCCAAGGTGCGCCGCTTGCCGCCTGCGGCCAGAGGGCCAGGGTGTGGTCGACGTAATATTTATCAAAACCGGATTCGACGAGTTGTTCAGGCGTCAGATCCTTGGTGAGCTGGTAGACGATAGCGCAGATCATTTCCATGTGCGCCAGTTCTTCTGTACCGATATCCGTCAGTATCCCCGTTACTTCCTTATAAGGCATGGTATACCGCTGTGACAGGTAGCGCATGGATGCGGCCAGTTCTCCGTCCGGTCCGCCGAACTGCAATAACATATAACAATCTCCTAACCCAGTATTTGCAAGGGTTAGGAGATGTATAGATGGAATATTATCTTGCCGTTTTCTTTATCGTATATGATATCCTCTACCAGGCTTCGCATCAAGGTTCCCTTCGTAGGGTAATCCACATCTGGATCACGGATCACATCATAGACGGTTCTAACTTTTGATAGTACATCTTGCTTAGTCGGGATGTTAGCGGAAGACTGAGGTTTAAGCTCTGCTATTTTCTCTTCTAATTCTTCACGGGCCTGTTTAAGACGAGTTTTATTTTCTCTATATTCTTCCAAAGTATCGATGCCGTTTTCGTAGGCAAGACGAACTCTTTGTTCCCTGGCTTTGAGTTTCTCCAATTCTTTTGCCATGGAAACTTGTTTTTCTTTCTTTTCTGGAGAATGGGAAGGACGGTATGTATATTCAAAATTCATCCCATTCAACAGATCTTCAAAATATTCATATATAGCATCAATAATCTTCTTTTCACTTATGCAGCAAGATTCTGAGTGCATTCCTTTCGAATACCGATAACATTGGAAACCAGGAGATCGGATATTTGCGCCGTTATAGGCAAGTGTGGCGCCGCAGTATCCGCATTTCAGCAAACCGGACAGCCAGTGCTTACAGGTAGAAATATTCCGTCTTTTGGCAGGTCGGTATCTTTGGTGGATTTTCTGCATTCTTTTATCATAGCAGTCTTTTGTGATACGAACTTCATGCGTTCCCATGAAGCTGATATCATCCCATACTACCAGACCATAGTAAAAGGGATTTGTAAGAACACGTTCGACTGTTCTTGCTTCAAACGGATGGCCGCGGCGTGATAGATAACCCATATCATTGAGTTTGCGGGCAATGGCAGTATAGTCAATATCATATACATCAAATTGTTTAGCCATAAAAGCTACGATCTCGTATTCTTTTTCATTGATAATGAAAGGCTTGCCGTTCCCTACCGCCTGATAGCCCAGAGGCGGCACCATCTGATAACCTTGTTGCTGGGCCCGCTCTTTCATTCCGCGCAAGACTTCTCCAGAAAGCCGGATAGAGTAGTATTCATCCATCCATTCTATGATGCGTTCGATCAGGCTGCCGAAAGGACCCTCGATCAGGGGCTCTGATATACTTACTACATCTACATTGTGTTGCTTTTTCAGAAGAGATTTATAAACAATGGATTCCTCCTGATTCCTGGCGAACCGGCTGTATTTCCATACGAGTATCAGATCAACAGGATGTTCGTCGGCTTTGCACATGCTTATCATCTTTTGAAATTCCGGACGCTTATCAGCTTTCCGGCCGGATACTCCGAGTTCATAGAATGTCTTTAAAATGATAATATCATTTTTTTTAGCGTATTCCCGAAGTAACTTCTTTTGGGATTCAGGAGATACTTCTTCCTGATCGTGTGTGCTGACACGGACGTAGCCGTACGCGTAACGTTGTGACATAGAACCACCTTCCTTTTGTAAATGTATGTAAAAAAGAATACAAAAATAACAGCCTGAGAACCTTTGTTCTCTTGCAGTTGGTGCAGGGGCGGTTTTTCTATAACAAGTCAGAGCTTGTTAATGATCCAGTCTGATGCATTCAGATTCAGCTGAAGGCGGGGAGAAGGTAACAAGTACAACCAGTGAATCATACATATTTAGAGAGGTGGTGTAAGTGAAAAAGTTAGAAATTGTAAGTATGGTGAGAATCAATGGCAAGTGGTATAGACAGGAAGAAATACCCACAGATGAATTTAAAAGATTACTTGAAGACAAAATTACGGAGTCTATGGAGAATATTGGGTTTAGAAAAGTAAAACCGCCTAAGGCGGTAAGTAGTACAGCGTTGCATTAATAATCGAGTAAAACTATGCCGCCAATGGTACACCCGTATAAGTTCATTCTGATAGCTTTTCTGCTTTAGCAGCCTGCTGTTTATGGTTCATCCATGAACAGTGTTTTGGCGTGTACACAAAACATATCCTGTGGTTTTTACCATGAAAGAAATCCGTGCGGCTGGACTGGCTTTTCAGAATGCTGCTTTTTCCTTTTTTTCCAGTACGTCTGTGATGCTGCACTGTTCTGCAACAAAGCGCACTGGCATTTCCGATTTGTGTATATTTAAGCTGTCGCAGATGAAAGTCCATGATGCCTGCGTATCTATTTCAACCAGTTTCCTGTTTGAATGTGAAGAATAGCATTCTTTCTTCCAGCCGCTGGAAGTTACACGCCATACACTGCTGTCGGATAAAATGGGATTCCATTTCTTCGTACTTCCCCAATTGCCGTCAGATGCGGGTGAGGATAATATGTTACTATTGTGGCTTTCACTGTTCAAGGCGGAAACGGAAGAGGAACTGGAGAAGATTAAAGAGATGGAGGTGCCAGTTATGAGTCAGGCGATTAATGCTTATTATACGATTAATGCTTCATCAGAGTTCCATGAGAAGGAAAGGCTCCGTGCGAAGGCAAGGCATGACGAGGCACAGGCATTGTATAATGCGAGACGTGAAGAAAAGTTTGAAATCGCAAAAAAATGATGGATACGGGTATGCCGTATGAGCATATTACGGAAGCAACGGGATTGACCCAAAATGAAATAGAATCCTTATGGACAACTGTTTGATTATAGAAATAGAGATGGGGTGAAACATAAAATTCACACCCATCTCTATTTTTCGGAAAAATGGAACTGTGGCATCAATGCGATATGCTATGGAATAACGTATTTATCGGTATTTTCGGTAATGTATAAAGTGCATCAACTGGTATCTCCGTGAGCAACTCAATGGTGGAGATTAACACCATGCAGAGGTATTTGCAGTACAACACCCTTGTGCGGAATCATTTGCAGCATTTTGACGCATGGGTGTCCACCTTCGGGGAAACCGTTTCTGCAATAGAATTAGCCCCGGGGCTGATTAAATTAATCCCATGGATGAAGGACAACCTTTACAGCTTCGCCGCTTCTTGTAAGTTCAATTCCTTCATTGATTTTTTCAAGAGGAAGAATATGTGTAATAAACTTATCAGATGGAAAGTTCGGTGCAGTAGCAAGTTGGAAAGCACGTTTGCTTTGATCATAGGATGCCCCGAAATGTCCCTTGATCCAGATATTATTATAGTGGATTAGATTGCAGTCAAGTTCAGTCATAGAGCCTTTTGGAACCCCGCCGAAGAATACAACCAGTCCGCCTCTTTTTACCATGTGGATAGACTGAGCCTGGGTTGCGTTTACTGGGGTCGCGGAGATAACTTTATCTGCGCCCTTGCCATTTGTTAAGCGCATGATTGCTTCAATTGGATCTTCGGTTGATGAATTAATGATTTCATCTACACCGAATTGTTTTGCCATTTCCAGACGATTTTGATTAATATCGATCATAATAATGCGCTGGGCTCCCCGAATTTTGGAAATCTGAGCCATAAAATCACCAATCGGGCCGGCGCCGATAATTACTAATGTGTCAGGATAGCCGACTTTAATATTTTCAAGACAGGCAAATACAGAAGTTAAAGGTTCTCCAAGGGAAGCTGCTTCATAGCTGACACCGTCCGGAATCTCGTAGATCCCGCCATATTTGATTTTTTCTCCGCCCACAGCGATATATTGTGCGAAACCGCCGGTTCCTGCAAGCTTTGCAACATGGGTATTCGAGCAGTTTTCGCTGTGTCCGCTTAAACATTCGTCACATTCCATACAGTAAGTTCCCGGAAAGAGGAAAAGCCGCTGACCGATCTGGTATTTGGTCTGTGCACTGCCCGTTTCATACACTTCTCCTACGATCTCGTGACCGTAAATAAACGGATAATTTCCTTTTCTTGAATCAGTTGTCAGATTGCGGATATCAGAGCCGCAAAGGCCGACTGACATAATTTTAAGAATCAAGCCGTCTTTAGAGCATTCTGGTTTTTCAGTTTCTTCAACACGGATATCATTTGGCCCATACATAAGTGCTGCTTTCATTTTATTACCTCCGAAATTAGAATATTTTGAAATTTTGTTTCTGGCAATAGCTTATCGAAAGACATAAAAGAAGACAAACAGAAAATTTCCCATAAAAAAAGGAAAGTCTCCTGTTTATAAATTTCCTTTTTATTTAGGAAATGCTTGGTTTGAAGGAGAAACAAATTATCAGCATAATGAAATCAGAAATAAATACGGAGGTGACAAAGTGGATTCAGAAAAATATGTGATTGGAATGGATATGGGGACAACAAATATTAAGGCTGTAGTGCTTGGAAGTGACGGAAGGGTTGCGGCAGATGCCAGCCTTCCTAATAAGTTCTATAATCCCGGGTTGAATATGCATGAACAGGATGCAAACGAATGGTGGCAGAATGTGCAGTATATTTTCAATACGATTACCGAGCGGATGGGAATAGAAGCGGTAAAACGGATTTGTGGTATTTGTATCAGTTCTCATACAGTATCCCTGCTGCCGGTCGCAGAAAATGGAACGCCTCTTTACAGGGCGCTGACTTATCAGGACAGCAGGTCGGTGGGTGAGCTTCGTGAAACCGTTGAGAGGATCGGTTACAGGCAGTTTGTAAGAATCGTCGGCGGACAGCCGTCAGTAGCGTTTTTACCAAATAAAATATTGTGGTTTAAACGCAATAAGCCTGAATTGTTCCAAAAGACAAAATATTTTATGCAGGCAAGCTCTTATATTAACTACAAGCTTACCGGAGTAATGACCTCGGATATTGATCAGGGACTCCGCACACAGTGCATGGATATTGGAACCCTGGAATGGTCAGAAGCTATCGGAAATGCTATTGGAGTAAATCTGGGGGAACTCCTGCCGCCAATTAAATTGATAGATGAAGTGATTGGCTATGTGACACCGGAAGCGGCGAAGGTTACAGGGCTTGCAGCCGGAATTCCGGTATTGGCGGGCTGTTCTGATGCTATGGCTGCCATGTATGCAACCGGAATGAGCTGCCTTGGGGATTGCGGAGAGTCTTCAGGTACAACATCACTTGTATTTATTGGCAGTGATGTGAAAAGTGCGCCGGATGTTCCGGTAGTGACAAGACCCTGTGCTATTGAAGGAATGCCTTGGGTATTTGATGCACCGATTCAAACTTCGGGAGCGGCAATCCGATGGTTTATTGACAAGTTTGCAAAAGAAGAAGCAGAGAAGGCTGTTCTGCAGGGACAAAATATATATGAGTATTTAAATGAGGCAGCATTTACTGCGAAGCCGGGTTCTAACGGACTTCTTTTTTTCCCATATCTATTAGGTGAGCGTGCACCGCTTTGGAATGATTATGCAAGAGGGATGTTCATAGGAATGCGTATGGATATGGGAAGAAACGAGCTGACGAGATCAATATTTGAGGGAACTGCGTTTGCGCTTAAGCATGTGATAGAAACGGTAAAAAAAGAGGGAGCAAAAGCAAAAATCCTTAAAATCTGTGGCGGAGGTGCAAAGAGCAGAGTATGGAATCACATTAAGGCCGCCGTACTTGATATGCCGGTCTATGTGCTTAGTCCGGAATCCGGTGATGTGCCGGTGGGAGACGCCATGGTTGCCGGCCGTAAATTGGGAGTATTTGAAAGCTTTGCAGAGACGGCTGAAAAAATTATCAAGATACAGGAGATTATTGAGCCGAACCCAGAATGGGTGAAGATCTATGATGAGCTTTATCCTTATTATGTGAGTATGTATCAGCATCTGGATAAGGATTTGGAAAATATGCAGAGGACGCTTGAAAATATCTATATAAGCGCATAGCTGGAAGGAAATTAAAAATGGTATGTGGAATCGGAGTGGATATGACAGAGATTCAGGAAGTCAGAAGACTGGCAGAGGTAACGGACGGATCCTTTATAGAGAAAACCTATACAAAAAAAGAAATAGAAGACTCACTTAAAGCGGCAGACAGGTGGGAGTATCTGGCTGCACGGTTTGCTGCTAAAGAAGCTGTTTTTAAGGCTTTTGCACACTTAACCAGGGAAAAAACCTTTGATTTTCGGGAAATTGGAACCCGGAATCATGAAGATGGAGCACCATATGTGGTTTTGACGCCAATGCTTCAGGCAGCACTGAAAAATGCTGGTATTGAAAAAATACATATTTCACTTACCCATGAAAAAGAGTATGCCTGTGCATTCGTGATTGCCGAATCTGGTATATAAAGATATAAAACAGGAGGAAAATAAATAGTATGAAAAATTATAAAGTATTCGCGATTAACCCAGGATCTACATCGACAAAAATTGCTTTGTTTGAAGGAGATACTTGTTTGTTTTCTAAAAATGTATCTCATGATGCAAGAGAACTTGAAAAATATGAAAATTTGTCCAAGCAGCTTCCTTATCGAAAAGATATGATACGAAAGCTATTAGATGAAGCGGGCTTTGGTCTTTCTGACGTGGATGTATTTGTAGGAAGAGGAGGAGGACTCATTGCAATGGATGGAGGTACCTATGCGGTTACAGACTTAGTGCTTGAACATGCAAAAAAGTGTGCAAATGGTGTTGTTCATCCGGCTACGTTAGGACCGCAGCTTGCCAATGAATTTGCAGAAGAATTTGGAGCGAAAGCCATGGTTGTTAATCCGCCGGATGTGGATGAACTGCAGGATCTGGCAAGACTGACAGGAATCAAAGGGGTACACAGGGTTATCCATTTACACGCGTTGAATCTTAAGGAGACGGCAATACGTCATAGTAATAACGTGCTTCATAAAAAGTATGAGGAATGTAATTATATTGTCTGCCATATTGGCGGAGGCATTTCCATTTCCGCGCACCGTGCCGGAAAAATGATTGATGGATATGATATTGTCGGAGGCGAAGGACCGATGGCGCCGACAAGATGCGGCAGTATCTCGGTAGCGAATGTGTTGGATTATATGATGAAGAATAATATATCAACAGGGGAAATGAAGAGTCAGCTTACCAGGAAGGGAGGATTTGTGAGTCATTTGGGCATTTCTGATGCGATAGAATTGACAGATCGGGCGTCAAGAGGGGATAAATATGCAAAGATGTTATGGGATACAATGATTTACCAGATTGAAAAGGGAATTGGTGCGATGGCAGCTGTATTACATGGAAAGGTAGATGGTATTCTTCTGGGCGGAGGCATGGTGCACAGTGAAGATTTGGTGAAACAGATTACAGAAAGCTGTTCATTTATTGCACAGGTTACGGCTTATCCGGGTGAATTTGAGATGGAAGCAATGGCGGCAGGAGCAATCCGTGTACTAAATGGGGAAGAGCGGATTAAGGAATATACCGGACAACTTGTGTGGGATGGTTTTGGGTGGTAGTTTAATTTACCGGAGTTTATTGGATTAGTGACATATGATTACGACAACAAAAGTATTAGAAAATGTATATGTGTTAAGGGATAGTGCAGATTGCTGTGCAAATCTTGTAATAGGGGAGAATAAAGCGCTTCTGTTTGATACTGGTTCCGGCATTGACAATATGAATGAAGCAGTGAGAACTATAACAGCGCTTCCCCTTATGGTTATCAATAGTCATGGCCATTTTGACCATATTGGAGGGGACGATCAGTTTGATGAAGTATATCTTTCAGAATTAGATTTTTCAATTATAGAAGAGTATGATATAGAAATTCTGAATCAATGGATGAAGGATTTAACGAAAGAAACTGTACAACCATTTTCAGTTCCTCCGAAAGAATGGAAGTGTATACGGCGGTTGGAGTTTGATTCGTTTGATCTTGGGCACATGTGGTGTAAGATTATCCCTTTGCAGGGTCATACGGCAGGTTCCATAGGGATATGGATTCCCTCCATAAGACTACTTCTATCCGGAGATGCGCTGACTCCTGTTATGTGCTTAAATTTTCAAAATCACTTATCAATACAGATACAATATGAAACATTAGTCAGAATTCGAAATCTGGAGTTTGATTTTTATTTAACTTCCCATCAGGATAGATTATATACAAAACAGCTTGTGCATCGAATGATAAGTTGTATTAAAAATAGCGATGGAAAAAGATTTCATTTTTATCAATATCCGCATCCTCCGTATGCAAAGGGTTGGATTTATCTGGATTCATTAGGAGAGGAACCGGTAGCGTTGATTGTATCAGAGGAGGAAAGAAATAGTCTTCTATAGTTAAACCGCCACAGTTTGCGGCAAGCTGTGATGGCTCAGGATTAAAATAAGGAACTATGTATAAGTTATTTATGCATAGTTCCTAAACGGAGTAATTAGATTTAAATATATATATCAGGCTGAACAGAGAGCAGATGAAGCAGGTCATCTTTGCTATGTACAGTATTGGCAATATCGTATTGTCTGTTCAGTCTGTGGAAGAAGTGTTTCAGTTTAAAAAGCAGCATTCTGTCAGTGGATGACAGAGCGGCAGTGACAATGACTCTGATCTTATGATTTTTCCAATTCATCCGGCGCGGAAGAATGGCAAAAGAAAGCTGCGTCTTTTTGGCAGGTATCATGGCAAACTGAAATAGAAGCCCGGAGCAATATGCATTACTGCACAGAGATTCTCTCTGTAGTATTGCAGAAAGAAATTCAGTCCCGGCAATGCCTTTGTCAATAAATTCATTTCCCAATGTCTCCATAGCGGAAAAAATATTCTCAAACTCAAGATCCTCATGCCAATAAGCGGTTTCCAGAAAAGAGAATACAGACGCCATATCATGATATAAAAAAGAGATTTTTTTTGCCTGCAGGAATGTTTCCAATTTTCGTATATCATTGGGAGAGATATAAGGAGATATCTCAATGATTTTTCCAAGGGCATTCTCCTCAATTTTTTTATGTACCGTCAAAAGGATCAAATCAGTATCAGAGAAATCATAGTTTTTTGCCTGATTAACGGGTATCAGAGCAGAGATTTTCAGATATTTTTCAAAGGCTCCGAGCAGCTTCCTTTTTATAGACCAGGCGACTGTCATATGCTCATGACAGCAGATCACAGTATTCAGTTTATATTCCGGATGGAGCTCGAAATGAAATTCAAGCGCTCCGGATATGCAGTAGGCAAGGTGCAAGATCTCATCTTCATTCAAATAGTTTCCGGTATATTTCAAGGAAATACTCTGAAATGTCCATGCAAGTTCAAGCTCTGTGAGCAGATGACTTTTTGAGACGGCAGAATTCTCTTGGATACTGAAGCGGTGTACCGGCGCCAGTATATAACGTATATATTGAAGCAGTGTAATATAGAAATCCTCATCCGTCGAGAAATCAAGATGGTAGGATTCCTGAAGCAGATCTATGTATTCGGCCGCCATATCTAAAACAGACGGTTCAAAAATACTGAATGTGTTACCGAGTGTAATGATTGATGGATCTAGTATATGCGCAGAGGAGATCAGCAGGTATATCTCATTATGCTCCTGACAGGGAATTGCGATGGTAAACAGAGTCTCTATAGCAGACAGTATTTCATCCGAGGCAGCCAGAGCGGCCGTATCTGGTGTTGATACGGGTGAAGCTTCGGGAAGCAGGTAGCCGGAAGAGAGTCTTTCATACATAACCGTGCAGGCAATATTCAGCCACACGATATTCGTATCCTCCATACGAATCCGGTGTTTGTGGAGACATCGGGAAACGATATTAATCATCTGATCCATAGTTTCTTCGCTGACATACTCGTTTTCATAAATAGCATTTTCACGGGAATTGTAATTCCAATGCTCGTGAATCAGACTGGTCAGGATATAACGTCTTTTCTTTTCATCCTGTTCGAAGGACAGTATACCATGTTCATTGGCAATATTAATAAAAGGGTCTTTGAGCATATAAAGTAATTTTAATGTATGGATGTCGTTTTCCAACGTTGTATGGCTGATGAACATTTCTTCCTCCAGATCATAGACACTGATAGGAATATCTGTCAGACATAGTTGAAAAGCAAGATAACGGATACGGTCCTCCCGGGTGAAGAATGCAGTACTGATACGGTTCAGTTCACGGATTTTATCCGGTTTCTCAGCGGTAAAAAAATATCCCTTACTTCGAATAGAATCAATTTTTGCGTCAAAGGGTTTTAGTTCCTGATTGATGGCAACCACATCGCTTCGTATTGTTCTGGCAGTGGCATTTAACTGTGATGCCAGTTCAGAGCCGGTGATCAGATTCTCACGGCTCTGTAAGATGTGAAGAAGTTTTCTTTGTCTAAGTGTTAAAGATAGGGTATCCATGCCGATTTTCCTCCCAAAATTTCGGTAAATAGTGCTGTTGTTAGTTTAACACAAATTGTTTCCGCTTTAAAGAGGAAAAACACAAATTGAGAAAGACAGATATAAGTGTTATGTTTATTTCAACAAATAAATCTATTATATAAATCTTGGGAGGTTAATATGAGCTACAGTTTTTTTGTGAAAAGTAATATTAATTTTGGTATCGGCGCGGTTTCAGTATTGCCGGAGCTGATCGGAAAGTATGGCTTAGGCAAGATAATGATTGTTTATGACGGCGGGGTAAAGGCTGCAGGTATTGCCGAAAAAGTTATCGCACAAATTGAAAAGGCAAAGGTATCCTATGTGATTTTTGACGGTGTAATTCCCAATCCGACCAATGAAGTAGTCGAGAGTGCGGCGAAAATTGCAAAGGCGGAAAATGTGGAGGGGTTTGTAGCAGTCGGAGGCGGAAGCAGCATAGATACGGCCAAAGCGGTGAATGTTTTAATGACAAATCCTGGAAATATCGGTGAGTACGGCGGAATGAATATGGTGAAAAATCCGTGTCTTCCATTGATTGCTATTCCGACTACGGCAGGAACCTCCAGTGAGATTACGAATGTAAGCGCTCTGATTGATACAGAAAAGGTAATCAAGTATGTTGTGATTGATAATCATATTGTAGCGTCGGATGTAATCGCAGATCCGGAGTTCACAAGAACCGCGCCGGCGGGAGTTACGGCTGCGACAGGAATGGATGCGATTACCCATGCGGTGGAAAGCTACATCTCCAATATGGCGTCTCCGCTTACAAAATATAATTCGATAAAAGGTCTTGAGATCCTTTATAGCAATATAGAACGTGTGGTAGCAAACGGTGATGATATAGAGGCAAGAGAGCAGATGATGCTGGGATGTATCATTGCCGGATTTGGATTTTCCAATGCAAACCTTGGCCTTGTACATGCGATTGCGCATACCTTAAGCGCGCACTTCGGTCTTGCGCATGGCATGGCAAATGCCTGTGTGCTCCCTTATGTGGCTGCCTTCAATTCCAAGGCTGTTCCGGAAGAAATGACGGAACTTGCAGAAGCGATCGGTCTTGAGATAAGCCAGGATATGGAAAAGGACAGGCTGCTTCTGTCAGATGCACTTCTGGAGTTAACGAAGAAGCTTAAAATAAAAACGCTTTCGGAGCAGGGGATTGAGAGAAAAGATTTCGATATGCTTGCAGAAGATGTTTTGAAAGAGCCGGTACTTGGTTTCAATCCGCGTCAGGGCGTGACAAAGGAAGATGTGATCGCAATTCTTGAACAGGCTTATTAAATAAGTGAAAGAAGGGGGAGATGTGCTTTTGCAGAAAAACAATCAATTAAAACTATACTTATCAATTGTTGCCATTTCATTTATTCAGGGCCTGCAGTACAGTGTCTCTCCGATATTGGGAGATATTAAGGCGCATTATCCGGATGTTGATGTCAGTCTTGTACAGATGTTGATTACGGCACCGGGGCTTTTATCTATGGCGGTCTCACTGGCATCCGGATGGCTGGTTCTTAAAGTTACGAAAAAGCAGATGCTTATCTTTGGGGCGCTCATAGCAGGGATTACGGGATTTATACCGCTTCTTTCCGACAGTTTTGCTCTGTTGTTTGGGGCAAGAACGCTTTACGGCATCGGACTTGGTATCGCTACGACGATGAATGTTGCTGTTGTGGCAGAATTCTTTGAAGGAAATGAAAGAGTAAAGGCTATGGGAGTGCAGGCCGCCAGTGTCGGCGCGGGTATGGTTGTGGCAACAACTGCTGCGGGAATGCTTGGAAAGGTTGGATTCCAGAATGCATATTTTGTGAATATCATCGGTTTTATCTCGATGATCATCCTCCTGGTATGTCTTCCAGAGACCGGTGTGTCCAAGCAGAATCATACGGAAAAAATCAGTCTGAATAAAAAAGTGCTGCTTATGGATTTTTTCGGAATACTGGAATTTCTTTTTCTGATTACGTTTACCACAAATATTGCCATGCATCTTTCAGGGGCGATTGCGGGGGATTCATCTATATCAGGAATTCTGACCGGATGCTTTTCCGGTTCTCAGATCGTAATCGGGATTTTGCTGGGAGTGTTTACAAAAGTGACAAAGAACTATACGTTATCGGCTGCGATGCTTAGTTTTTCCATTGGCGCGGTGCTCCTGATATTATTTCCGGAGAATGTGTTGTTTCTTACGGTCGGGGCAGTTTTTTGCGGATTTTCACAGGGAATATTTATTCCGACGGCTTCTACATATATTGCAAATGTGGTATCTCCGGTATCGACGGCGTTTGCGGCCGCAACCTTCACTGTTGCAATGAATGTAGGACAATTGGTTTCCCCGACTGTTCTGAATAGTTTGTCTAAGGCAGTTTTTGGGGAGGTAACGACAACGGGGGTTTATATCCTTTCTGCAGCCGGGATGCTGATTGCGGCTGCGGCAATGACCTGGTGGCAGAAGAACCAGGCAGGCTAAGTTAATAATGGCTTTGAAGAAAGCTTATATTAAAAACGAATCACAAATTATGGAGGTAGAAAAAATGGACAAGAAGAAAATGGCACTCTGTACACCAATTCCGGAGGATAAGCTGAGCTTTATCAAGGAATACTGTGAGGTTACCGTCTGCGGAGAACTGAAACACGGCAAAGGGAATGTCACAGAAGAAATGACAAAGGAAGAGTGTATGGGCAACGAAATGGTAGTTCTGGGAGATGAGTATGCAGGTGCGCAGACGATCAGGGAATGGGCGGATGCAGGCATGAAATTCCTTGGAGTTGCCAAGGGAACACCGGCAACGGTTGATTATGATGCAATAGCGGACGCAGGGTTAGAGCTTTCCTATACTCCAGGGCGTAACCGTGTTGCCGTGGCGGAGTACACCATTGGTCTTATGATCGCCGCAGCCAGAAATATGACATTAAGCGCGACAGGTCTGTCAAAAGGAGAACATACAGGAGAAGCCTGTGATATTTATGATGTTCCGGATATCAAGAATGTTACGTTCGGACCGCTTGATGAGAAACATCCGTTTTCTGATTATGGAATCGGCTTTGAACTTTATGGGAAAAAGCTGGGAATCGCGGGTTATGGGGCAATCGGACGGGAGGTAGCGGTACGTGCGAAGGCATTCGGAATGGAAATCCTTGCTTATGACCCGTATCTCGATCCGGAAAAAATCAAAGCAGACGGGGCAATTCCGGCAGATCTCGATACGATGCTCTCTCAGAGTGATATTGTCAGCATTCATCTTCCGGTCATTCCGGCGACCAAAGCTACCGTGAATAAAGAGTGGTTCAGTAAGATGAAGCCGTCTGCCATTGTGATCAATACGGCAAGAGCGTATGTTATTGACCAGAAGGATTTTGTAGAGGCGCTTCAGAACAAAACGATCGGCGGTGCTGCCATTGATGTCTATTGGAAAGAGCCGGTGCCTGCAAACCATCCGCTTCTCTCTATGAGAAATGTGATCTGCACCCCGCATATGGCCGGCCTGACGACAGATGTAGACGGCTGGTCTGGAAAAATGATGGGTGATGAAGTGATTGCTTATCTTAAGGGCGAGCCAAGGAAATATCTGTGGAAACTTAGAAGATAAGAGAGAAAAACAATACGGAGGAATAGAAATGGGAGCTAGATTTTGTAAAGGGAAAGAAAAATATCCACATCTTTTTGAACCTCTCAGAATTGGCAATATCAGGCTTAAAAACCGCATTATAGCGGCGCCGACAAGTCCAAGCATGATCACAACAGAGGGACACTTTACACCGGAGATGGTTGCGTATCTTGAGGAAAAAGCCAAGGGAGGAGCCGCGGTCGTGACCTATGGTGAGGCAATCATACATTCGGCGACAGGAAAATCCCACAATAAACAGCTGCAGCTTGATTCTTTTGGCGTAAGGCAGGGGCTTGGTAATGCCGCACGTGCGATACATAATGCAGGGGCATATGCGAACATCCAGCTTTCTCACGGAGGAAAATACGGCGGGCTTACAAGTGTCGGCGGCGATCAGGACAGGTGTGCAAAAGCCTGGGGTGTCAGTGATGAAGTAACGCCGGTTGGAGTCGTTAAGGAGATGCCCAAAGAGATGATCTGTGAAATCGTTGAGTCATACGGAAAGGCAGCTAAGATTTGTCAGGATTGTGGATTCGATATGGTTCAGGTTCATGCTGCTCACGGCTGGCTGTTTTCACAGTTTTTGTCGCCGGTCTTGAACAGGCGGACGGACGAATTTGGCGGAAGTCTTGAGAACCGCGCAAGGTTTCTTATGATGTCGCTGGATGCAGTAAGAAAGGCAGTCGGACCGAGATTTCCTGTTGAGTGCCGTATCTCAGGGGATGACCTTACAGAAGCAGGGCTTGATATGGACGGCTGTGTAGAAGTTGCAAAAATGATTGAAGATAAGGTGGATCTGTTTCAGGTATCCTGCGGTAATCATGAAGATCCGGATATGTTCTGCCGTACCCACCCGTCGGCATTCTATCCCCGCGGTGTGAACGTGTATCTTGCCGCGAATATTAAAAAGCATGTAAAGAAACCGGTTGCCTGTGTAGGCTCACTGAATGATCCGGCACAAATGGAAGAAATCATTGCATCCGGCCAGGCAGACATTGTAGAGATTGGCCGTGCGCTTCTTGCAGATCCATATATCCCGTATAAGGCGCTTCATGACAAGGCTGGTGATATTACGCCGTGTCTGCGCTGTTATGAGTGCTTTGGTGAAACCATGAAGAGCGAGGCCGTAAAGTGTACGGTTAACCCACTTATGGGACAACAGTTATCAGCAAAATATGTATCAGAAAAGCCAGAGAAGCCAAAGAAGGTTCTGATCGCCGGCGGCGGGCCTGCAGGTATGGAAGCTGCCATTACGCTTGCTGTGCGGGGACATGAAGTAACGCTGGCAGAAAAATCCGGTAAACTTGGCGGAAATCTGTATCCGGCAGGCTCAGCGTACTTCAAAGATGATATCCGAAAGCTGTGTGAGATTTTGAAAAAGCGTGTTGTTCATGCTGATATTAAGGTTGCTCTTAATACCGAAGTAACACCGGAATATGTGCGTGATTTTGATCCGGATACTTTGTTTGTGGCGATTGGATCTAATGAACTTCGGCCGCCGATCAAGGGGATGGATCTTCCGCATGTAATGATGGCTATCGATGCAGAACTTCATCCGGAGAAGCTTGGAAAGAAGGTGGCAATTATGGGTGGCGGCCTTGTCGGCGGAGAAGCGGCAGTTTCATTCCATCATGAAGGGCATGAGGTCTCGATCATTGAGATGAAGCCTGCCATCGCTATGGAGGTGAATTCTTTCTACCGGGGAGGGTTGATGCCGGAGATTGAAAAAGCGGCGGTAAGCTATGTGGATACAAAGGTTCTTGAGATCGTCCCGGAAGGAGTCAGAGTGGAGAAAGAGGGCAGAGAGTTTGTGATTGAAGCAGATACGGTAGTATGTGCACTTGGTTTCCGTGTTCCATATGCAGAGGTTGACGCGCTTTGTAATGAAGTTGACGAATATCACATAGTTGGTGATTGCAGAAATGTGGGACAGATCTATCATGCGATAAACCAAGCATATTATGCGGCATTGAAAGTATGACAGGATTTTTCCTAAATAATTAGGAAATGCGTAGTTTGGAGGTTCGTGAAAAAATAATTATACTGAAGCTAAGATAAAACAAAGTTAGAGTAGCTTAATAGTAAAGTGAAAGGAGCTCGATTATGAATTACGAAAGTACCAGAAAGACAGTTCTTGAAGCGATCAAGGAAGCAGTTGAGCAAAAACTTATCAACGGAACATCCGGCAACATTGCCATGAGGACGCCGGAGAACCCGAATATCGTGTGTATTACACCCAGCGGCATCTCTTATACCGGAATGACTCCGGAAGATATTGCGGTAGTTGAGATGAAAGAGGATGGAACGAATGAGTGGGTGGAAGGCAATTACAAGCCATCATCGGAACTTCCGATGCATACGGCTGTGATGCGCGCAAGAAAAGAAGTAAATGCAACTGTTCATACGCACAGTATGTATGCTACTATCTGTGCAATGGGAGAAAAACCAAAGCTGAGTCCGATCACGCCGCCGCAGTGTGAATTTACTCCGGTGGGCATCGTAAGCTTTACAATGCCGGGTTCTGATGATGTCGCGGATAAAGTCGTGGACACACTCGGAGAGAATGGAAGGGTCTGCCTGATCAAAAACCATGGAATGTTCTCTTGCGGAAAAGATATGAAGGGTGCCATGCATGCAACTGTATATACGGAAGAAATGGCGCAGACAACAGTAATTGCCAGAACACTTGGCACTTATGAGCCTATGCCGGAAGAGGCAGTAAAAGCGATGCAGGCATTGATTGCCGCAGATCAGGCAGTATAACACAATAATCATATATAGGTGACAAGGAGAAATAAGATGGAGAGAAATGAAGTATTAACAAATATCATTGAATTTGCTTCAAGAGCATATGAGAAACCGGCAGATCAGATCAATGAGAACACAAATATATCAGAAGAGCTTGGCGTGCGGTCCATGCAGCGGGTAGCATTGAGTGCATCTATCGAGAATGAATATGACGTCATGATTCCGGTGGCAAGAATCGGTCAGTTTGAAACGATTGGAAATCTCGTTGACTATGTAATGGATGAAATGTAAGGAGAAGGTTATGTTGACAAATGTAAAGCTTGGAAAGAATATGCGAAGTGTATCCATCGTAGGCGTAGGCGCAACTCCATTCTTTAACGGTGTTGAAAATCCCGTCTATAAGGGTCTTACCAACGGAGAGTTATTTGGGTATGCGGCGCTGGATGCGATGGCTGATGCTGGTGTAGAGCCAAGAGATGTGCAGTATTTCTTTCATGGGTCAGCAAATCCGCATGTATTAAATGGCTGTATTACACCGAATCTTCAGGTTGCTGACTGGTTTGGAATGCGCGGAAAGGGTTCTATTTCACATTCAGAAGGCTGCTGTACCGGTTATATTGGACTTGAGGAGGCTGTATTTGCAGTAGCAAGCGGAGCTTACGATATTGTTCTTAGCGGATGCAGTGAGCAGGGTACGGGGATGCCAGACGGAAATACTCCGGATCATATGAGAACAGCACTGACTTCCGAGGTTTTATTCCCGGATCTGGATTCTATCTTTGACCGTGCTTATGGAAGATACTTAGGCGGCGGACCTGGTATGAACCATGATGACTGGATTAATTATTATGCTCATGAAAACGGACTGACGCCGGAGCAGGTGGATGATGTATTGAACCATCAGGCCTATCATTTCCGAAGAAATGCGACTCTTTGTCCGCGGGCTATCCGCAGGAAACCGTATGATGAGATGGCGAAAGAGGCTGGATTTGATGATGTGTGGGAATTTATGAAATCGCCTCATAATCCGAAGATGTCCCAGTATCTCAGGACATCTAGCGATTCCTGTGTCGCAGACGGAGCTGCCGCGTGTATTGTAGTTCCGACTGAGATCGCGCACAAATTCAATGCTAAGCCGGTCGAGGTTCTGGGAACCGGCGCATCTGTATTGGACGCGATTGTACCTCATTTGGAAAAGAAAGCAACCGCGGAAGCGGCGCGGCAGGTATTTGAGATGACAGGACTTACCGCAGATGATATGGATCTGGTGTTTGTAAATGATTTTATCGGTTCTTCTGCATTTCTTGCTGCGGAGGAAATCGGATATCTTCCCAGGGGAGAAGGTTGGAAATATGCAATTGACGGTAGGCTTGCTTATGACGGAGATAAGCCGATGAACACAAACGGAGGCCGTACTTCTTATGGACATGCGTTCGGCGCGTCCGGAATGGCAGATATCTTTGAAGCAGTAACGCAGATGCGCGGTGAGGCAGGGGAACGTCAGGTGAAAAAGCTGCCGAAGCATACACTCTTAAGAGGATTCGGCGGTGCGCAGAATGTCCGGGCGACAATCCTCAAAGCAGGTTTTTAAAGGGGGATGAGTCATGAGTACAGAAAAGATTACAGTAAAGACAGAAGATTTCTGGAATAGAGAACATGTGGTTGAGAAGTTCTGGGATGGCTTAAAAGACGGGGTCGTCTATGCGAAGAAATGTAAAGAATGCGGAGCAATCGAATTTCCGCCGCATCATGCCTGCAATACATGCGGCTATCATGAGACAGAATGGACCACGCTTAGTGGAACCGGCAGCCTTAAGAGTTTTGTATTCACAGGAGTCTTGAATGCGAGGCTTGAACTTGAGGACAAAAACTTGAAATATGTGTGCGGCGAAGTAGAATTAGATGAAGGTCCGGCGATTAATGCGGTTATTCTTGGAATTAACAGAAAAAAAGCGAAGATGATACAGGATCAGCTTCCGATACGTGTACGTCCGGTATTTTATGATATGGGCAGATATACAACTTTATTTTTCGAACTGGATGAAGATTGAGTAGTACGATGTGTTTAACTAAGAAGCTCCGAGTGATTTCGGAGCTTCTTTGAAAAAACAGCATTATAAGGAGAAGAAGATGAACAAATTTATTGAAGCTATGGTTGAAAAAGCGAAAAAGACTCCTCAGAGAGTATGTTTCCCGGAGGCATACAGTGTGGATATATTAAAAACGGCGGCGGAAGTAGTCCGTACGGGAATCGGTACGCCCGTTTTGATCGGCAGCAGAGCGGATTCAGAAAAACTGGCGGTAGAAAATGGGGTGCCTGTATCAGGATTTGAATATTTTGACACGGCGGATGCAGAATTTATCGATGCATTTGCAGAAGATTATATCGCAAAAAATGAAGGGAAACGCAAGAAGCCAACGGTTAAGCGGTTGACGAATGATCCGGTGCGCTGTGGGATGTTTCTCTTGAATATGGGATATGTTGACTGTGTTGCGGCCGGGAAAGAGTATTCGACAGGTGATGTGATCATGGAAGCAATGCAGGGGGTTGGCCTGGCAGAGGGAGTAGAGAGCCCCTCAAGCCTTGGTATTGCAGATATTCCGGGATTTGACGGCCCGCAGGGCCAGATGCTGGGACTTGCGGATTGCGCCGTAACTGCACAGCCGGACGCAGGAGCTCTTGCAGGGATTGCAATCTCGTCGGCGGATACGGCCCGTATGCTTCTTGGATGGGAACCGCGGGTTGCAATGCTGGCATTTTCGACGACGGGAAGTGCAGAGCATGAAACGATAGACGTTGTCAGAGAAGCAGTTGAAAGAGTACATGAATTGCGCCCGGAAATTCAATGTGACGGAGAATTCCAGTTAGATGCCGCGATTATTCCGGAAGTGGCGGCACATAAGGTGAAACGCGGAAGTAAGGTTGCAGGAAAAGCAAACATATTGATATTCCCTAACCTTCATGCCGGCAATATCGGTGTAAAGCTGATCCAGATATTCGGACATGCGAATGCCTATGGTCCGGTACTGCAGGGATTTGCAAAACCAGTCTGTGATTTTTCCAGAAGCGCGCCGGTAGATGAGATGGTTGGAAATGTCGCAATGCTGGTGATCCGTGCGGCGGCAAAATAAAATTTTACGGCATTGATCATAAGAGAGTCAATGCCGTAATGCTTTTTGTATCATTCTAATAATATGGAAATAGCTTTAGCCGATTATCACCGCTTCGGTCCGGCTTTTGAAGGGTTACTTCTCCGGTTGCCGCCCATTCGCAGCCTCGAACGAACATAGTGATAAAATTAAAACGATCCAAAGCTTCCCAATGGCCGATGGATGTTACAAATACCCGGCCTTTTCCGTATTCGTTTGTCCAGATCACCGGGGTATACTGGTTAACTCCTGGCATCTTTGCCAGATCGCCGTCTGGAATTGCTGCCGGATGGTGGGCAGGAGGGAAACCAGGAACACGATAAAAATCAATATTGTCATAGATAGAAGCTAATACATGCATCTTTGCTTCCGGATGTATGATCAGCTGTGTGAAAAGATCATCAAAAACATTCATCCATTTTGCATCAATGCCTTTTGTGATCGGATGATCCGGATCCATGGTTTCTACAATATGATCATCCTTTGGACAACGGCGGCAGCCCTGATCCATGGCACAATATCCGCCAAGCAATTTACGCCATTCGTCCGGCCAGTGGGGATCTACCCATATACTGGAGTGATAAAAGATGATTCCTTTGCCTTGTGCCACGAAGTCATAGATTACATGTTCTGTTTGTTCACCGAAACGTCTGGCTGGCTGTGTGGGTAAAAGTTTTCCGTCATAGTTAATGAGTAAGACATCATAAGGTTCGAGAAATTCCGGAGTAATGTGACGGAATTCTTCGACGATGGCGACTTGGAATCGACCGGTTGCCTCAAGAAGTTCCCGAAGCCTTTCATTCAGTTTTCTACTTTGATGTTCGATCGTAACAAGACCGGATACCAAGAGTACATTGATTGTTTTCATAAAAAACCTCCTACTATTTTGATAACCTTATTTTATGAGTTCGAATAGGAACAGGCATCCTGCATTTTTCCTAAACCAATAGGAAATAAGGAGATTGAGAGGAAACTATATTGGGATTATAGTAAGGTCATAAGTAAACGGACCGGAACGTGAGGAACTTAGAAAATATGTAACAAGTAAACAGGAAGAGAGAACAATTAGAAAAGAGGACAAACATGGAAAAAATTAAAAAGGGATATGGAAAAGGCTGGCTATTAATTATCTATGCATTTTTGGCTTATTTTACGGCAACGGCTGTCGGAAGTGCGATGAATGCCGCATCAGGAACTTTGGCAGAGCTTCACGGGTGGAATGCTGCGGTACTCACGAGTCTGATTTCGGCGGGATCGCTCGCCAATATCGTTGCTGCTTTTGTGCTTGGCAAATTGTCTGTAAAATATTCTGCAAAAAAGCTTAGTCTTATCTGTTTTGCAATCTATGCTGTTGTAATGATCGGGCTTGGCGTAACCGGCAATTTTGTAATCTTTGCTGTTTGCCTGATCCTTGCAAATGGAATTTCATCAGGAATTGGTTATCAGCTTTCGCCAGTTCTTATTTCCAGATGGTTTCCGAAGAGGAAGGGTGTAGTCATGGGAATTGCGACAATGGGTATTCCGCTTTGTTCAGGTGTGGCAACAATGATCTACCAGGCTGGTTATGGTTCTATGGGGTCACTGGGCGGATTTCTTCCATTTATTGTAATTGCGGTCATTGCGGCTGTTATGCTGGTTGTTTTTCTCGCTGATAATCCGGCAGACAGAGGATATGTGCCGGATAATGGAGCAGTAATAGAAGGTGCGGAAGAGGAGAAAGGTATCAATAAAGAAAGTATTTGGACAACAAAGAAACTTCTTACAACACCGCAGGTATGGATTCATGGTGTTACGCTTGGGATACAGCTGCTTTTTGCAAGCGGTCTGATGGTCCAACTGTTCCCAAGGCTTCTTGAAATAGGGATTGACCCCGGACAGGCAGGCATGATGATGCTTGCATCAGGACTTTTGGCGTTGCCGGGATCTTATATCTGTGGTCTGATTGATTCCAAGATTGGTGCCAGAAAAGCGGCTTGTACAACTTATATATTTGGTGTCGCAGCGATGGTCTTAAATCTTACGGGAACCATGGTCGGTGTATGGGCTTCTCTTGTCATGATCGGTATGGTTGTCGGCGGAGCCGCAAACTGGCCGGCGTCCCTTTGTATTGAAGAATTTGGAGATAGTTTTGCAAACGGGTATGGGGTGATCCAGCCAATCATCCAGATTGTCGGAGCAATCGGTCCTGCATTCTTTGCAGCGTTTTATGGCATCACAGGGAGTTACCGGATCCCATATATCTGTGGGGCAGTGCTTATGGTAATTGGTTTTATTGCATTTGTTGGCTTAGCAAAGGCAGGTTTTGTGAGAGAAGAAGAAGCGCGCCGATAAATGAATGTATTGGACTAACAAATAAACCACCTGCTCTGCACAACATCATAAACTTAAGGAAAAATCCAAGGGGCTGTCGGTTAATAGATAGCCCCTTCTTAATATGATATGGAAACAAAAACGGTGGAGATATAAAAAGAAATATATTCATATGTTTCTGCGAAAAGGTCCGCCGAACTGTGTAATGATCACCTGGGCGATCTTCGGATTCGTCTGGGTGATTCTCACCGGGTGCTGCAGTCGTTTCTCATAATTCCACATATACTAGCATCCTCCTTCCTGCCATGGCCATGGCTCGTTGATCCAGCACCAGTAGTCTGCCGGGGTGTGGGCGGTATCAAGCGTAAGAGGGCCGTAGAATTTGGCGTACTCTCTTAGGGCCTGGACCCGCTGCTTCTTGAATTCTTCAAAATATTCCAGGGCGTCGGAATTACAGGGATGCGTATCTAAGAATAACTTCACATCATCTACCGCGAAGCTGACTACGTTGATCCATTCCAATAATTCACGGCGGTTAGGTTTGTTCTCTGTCATCTGCAGCAACCTCCTATCCCAATTCCAGTGAAGGGTTTATTTAATTCTTCAAAAATGGTTCCCTGATGAAATCCTTTTTCTGCTTCGTAGATATTCTGCCACTCCTGCCACGGAACATAGGCCATGGCGATCGGCATACCGTTTAATTCATCGTATTCAGCTCTGTCTTCGCAGCATGCGGAAGAAGAGGGGCGGCAGCTTTCCGGCGGCTGAGGCATTGGAGATGGCCGGCTGCAGCCGCTCCGCCGCATATAGTCTGATGTATTACAGCGATAATTCGGCATATGTGATGCTCCTTCCATAGAACGTTTGCAATAACAGTGTATGGAAAATTAAGAAAATGGTGATAGGTTTCCGCGTATTGACGGTTGTTTTTGCGGCCGTATCTGAGTATAATAGATACGATTGGAGTGTAAATATATGGAGAAAAGTCAGAAAGCAAAAAGGGTAAAACCAAAAGTAAAACAGAACAGAACGAAAGATATGGGTGCGGAAGTATCGGCGGCGAAGAAGCGAATGGTACGTTTCTTTGATTACAATCTGCTGACGGTACTGATCTCGCTGATCTGTTTTGGTCTGGTGATGCTGTACAGCAGCAGCGCATACGGGGCGCTGCTCAGACAGGGAGACAGTATGTTTTATTTTAAGCGCCAGTTGTTCTTCTACGCCTTAGGATTTATCGGGATGTATGTGATCGCGAAGATTGACTATCATATCTACATCAAGTGGGCAAGGCAGATATTTTTTCTTTCTATATTTGCGATGGCGCTTGTGAAGACGCCGCTCGGCAAGGAAGTGAACGGCGCCAGGAGATGGCTGAAGCTGCCCTTTAACCAGCAGCTGCAGCCGGCGGAGATCGCGAAGATCGCGATCATCCTGTTTATCCCTGTTTTGATCTGCAATCTTGGCAAGGAGATCAAGACCTGGTATGGGATCAGGCAGATCCTTGTGTGGGGAGGCGTCTCGGCGGGATGTGTGCTGGTTCTCACGGAGAACTTAAGTACGGCAGTGATCGTCATGGGTATCACCTGCATTATGGTATTTGTCGTTCACCCTAAGACGAAGCCTTTTGTGGCGCTTGTGGCGGCAGGAGCGGTTCTGGTGCTTGCGGCGGTGAAGATCATGAGCATGACGCTGGATACCAGCAGTAACTTCCGTCTGCGGAGGATCCTTGTGTGGCTGAATCCAGAAGAGCATACAGAAGAAGGCGGATATCAGGTTTTGCAGGGCTTGTATGCCGTAGGTTCCGGCGGATTTTTTGGGAAAGGGCTTGGGAACAGCGCACAGAAGATGATCATACCGGAGGTACAGAATGATATGATCCTCTCCATTGTCTGCGAGGAGCTTGGAGTCTTTGGCGCGATCATTGTACTGGCGCTGTTCGGGCTGCTGCTGTACAGGCTGATGTTTATCGCGCAGAATGCGCCGGATATGTACGGATCGCTGGTGGTGACGGGAATATTCGCCCATATGGCTCTTCAGGTAGTGTTAAACGTAGCCGTTGTGCTCAACCTGATCCCTACCACCGGTATCACGCTGCCTTTTATCAGCTACGGAGGTACGGCCAGCGTGTTTATCATGGCAGAGATGGGAATTGCGCTGGGAGTGTCCAGAAGAATCAGAATCAGTGAATAAAATACTTTTCTTTCCGGTATAAATATGGTATGATAACCATGTAGTATTTAAAACTACATAGTATGGAAATGAAGAACGCGCCGAATAATATAGATATACCGGGAGGATGGATATGAGTTACAAAATTATTGTGGATAGCTGCGGCGAATTAACGGAAGAGATGAAAGCGTCAGGATGTTTTGAGACGGCTTCTCTTGAAATTGATGTTCATGGACGTCACATTATTGATGACGAGACCTTTGACCAGGCGGAATTTCTAAGGCTGGTAGCGGAGTCTCCTGATTCCCCGAAGTCTTCCTGTCCGTCACCGGAGCGTTATATGGAAGGGTATCGCTGCGATGCCGAGCATGTGTACGCGGTCACATTATCCGCGGAGCTGAGCGGTTCCTATAACAGCGCGGTTCTTGGCAGGAACCTGTATCATGAGGAGTACGGCGGGAAGGATATCTATGTGTTTAATTCTCGTTCCGCGTCGATCGGGGAGACGCTGATTGCTATGAAGATCGTGGAATGCGAGGAACAGGGGATGGAATTCGCTCAGGTGGTGGAGACGGTAGAGGCATATATCGGGGAACAGCACACGTATTTCGTGTTGGAGACACTGGATACATTGAGGAAGAACGGACGGCTTACCGGAGTGAAGGCGATAGTAGCGACCGCGCTCAACATCAAGCCGGTCATGGGTGCGACGCCGATCGGCACGATCCTTCAGCTTGGACAGGCGCGGGGCATGAAGAAGGCTCTGACTAAGATGGTGGATGAGATCATCAAGGATCTTAAGGAGCCGAAGAAGAAGATACTGGCGATTTCGCATTGCAACTGCCGGGAGAGGGCAGAGTATGTGAAGGAGATGCTGATAAAAAGAGCGGATTTTAAGGATGTGGTAATCGTAGATACGGCAGGAATCAGCAGTATGTATGCCGCAGACGGCGGAGTAATAGTGGTTGTATAATTCTGCGGATTGTGGTAGAATAATTTTTATGTCAGGAGTTGCAGGAAGATGACCGGCCGGCCCTGTCCGTCATGCGGCGGATTCTGTGCTGTCAGCTGGGCTGTCTTTTTGTTGTTTTTATATTCTCAGTGTACAGGGGTAATGTGTGTGCACGGAAGGTATATAGAGGATATAGAGATTATTTTATAGAAAGAAGGAGTCAGAAGATATGAGTCAGGAGAAGGTTGACAGATATAAGAAGGAGAAGGCGAACCGCAAGGAGAATCTGCGCAGGGAGAAGCTGCACAACGTTATGCATAAGTGTGCGGTATGCCTTGTGGGAATCGTGCTGATCGGATGGATCGGCTATTCCGCGTACGGAAGGTATGAAGAGAGCAGATCGAATCAGGAGGCGCTGGTTGATTATTCGGCGCTGACGAATCTGAAGACAGAGCTTGCAGAAGTGGCTCAATAGCCGTGGTTTGTTGGAAATTCAATGGAAATTCAGTGATGATCAGAGGAAGTTAGAAGCAGAAAATGTTCTGCTTCTTTTTTTGTGCAAAATACCAAAAAGTGAAAAAGGGGTTGAAATCAGCAAAAAAGTGGTTTACAATGAATTCAAGTGGTAGAAAGTGGTGAAAAGTGGAACGAAGTGGTGATGATGTGGTAATAATGTGGAGCCGCTTGGGAGAAGGTGAGTTCTGAATGTTGAAAGGGGAGTATAGTCATAATATTGATGCAAAGGGCAGATTGATCATTCCGGCCAAGTTTCGTGACGATCTAGGGGAGAATTTCGTCATAACCAAAGGGATGGAGAATTGCCTCTATGTATACCCGGAGAACGAGTGGAACATCTTCGAAGAGAAGCTTAACGCCCTGCCGACTACTACGGACAAGAAAGCGCGTGCACTTGCCTATTTTTTTCAGGGGAGCGCTACGGACGGTGATCTTGACAAGCAAGGAAGAACTCTGATCCCTTCTGTCCTCAGAGAATTCGCACATCTGGACAAGGAGGTCGTATTTATCGGTATGGGGAAGCGTGCCGAGATCTGGGACAAGGCAAGATGGGATGAGAAGAATGCTGAAGTGGAGATGAACATAGAAGATATCGCATCTGATATGGAGGCAAGCGGATTCAGTATCTAGCCTAAGTGCTGGAAATATCTGGCGTTGTTTGCCCGAGTGCTTTGTGGGTATGGCCCGGGCAAGACATGAAAGGAAGAGGATATGGAATTCCAACACAGATCAGTGTTACTGTATGAGACGATAGACGGACTGCACGTCAAACCGGACGGCGTCTATGTTGACGGCACGCTCGGAGGCGGAGGACACAGCCTGGAGATATGCAGGCGTCTGGGAGCAAAGGGGAGTATTATAGGAATAGACCAGGATGCGGCGGCCATTGAGGCGGCAGGCATCCGACTGAAAGACTTCGGGGAGAAGGTCACGATAGTCAGAAGCAACTATTGTGATATGAAGTCGCAGCTTCAAGGCCTTGGGATTGACAAGGCAGATGGGATCGTTCTGGATCTGGGCGTATCATCCTATCAGTTGGATACGGCTGAGCGGGGATTTTCCTATCGGGAGGACGCATCTTTGGACATGCGCATGGATACGCGCCAGAAGATGACGGCCAGAGATATTGTCAATGACTACGGCGAGATGGAACTTTACCGTGTGATCAGGGATTACGGGGAGGATAAGTTTGCGAAGAATATTGCCAAGCATATCGTATCGGCACGCGGGAAAGGTTCCATTGAGACAACAGGGCAATTGTCAGAGATTGTCCGGGGAGCGATTCCGATGAAGTACCAGAAGAAGTCCGGGCATCCGGCTAAGAGAACATTTCAGGCAATCAGGATTGAACTGAACCGGGAACTGGAGGTCTTAAGGAATTCGCTTGATATGATGATTGATTTATTGAATCCAGGGGGAAGGTTGTGTATCATAACATTCCATTCACTGGAGGACAGGATCGTTAAGAGTGCATTTAAGAAGAATGAGAACCCTTGCACCTGTCCGGCAGATTTTCCCGTATGTGTGTGCGGGAAGGTCTCGAAGGGGAGTATTATCACTAGAAAGCCGATCCTGCCCAGTGAAGAAGAGATCAGGGAGAACAGCCGCTCTAAGAGCGCGAAGCTTCGGATCTTCGAACGCAGATGACGGGCGCGTAAGCGCTCCGACAGCGGTACGGCAGGATGGGTACTACGAAGAAAGGGGTGACATGTATGGCAGCAAGACAGAATTATCCGGAGTATAGACAGCAGTACAGAAGAAGGGGAGATGCGGCTTCACAGATGTATGTACAAGGCAATGTTGTGACGAAACCGGAGGATGATTCCCGCCGTCATGAGAAGTCGCCCGAAAGACAGAGGAAAGCCAGCAAGCAGGTCCGCAAGAACCGTAAGCTTGCCCTCCGCATGAATTCCGCGTATGTTATATTTCTTGCGGTTGCGGCAGTGACGGCGCTTGTAGTATGCGTCAATTATATTGAGCTTCAGTCACGGATCACGAGCCGTTCGAAGAATATTACTGCTATGCAGGAAGAACTGGCAAGGCTTCGTGAGGAGAATAATACGAAGTATAACGCGGTGATGGATTCTGTGAATCTGGACGAGATCCGGGACCGCGCCCAGAATGAGCTGGGAATGGTCTATGCTTCGCCGGAACGGATCGTCGGGTATGAGAGCCCTGCTACGGACTATGTGAAGAAGTATGAGGATATTCCGGAGGATGGAGTGCTTGCCCGGTCGGGTAAGAATAGCAGATAGGTGAATTATGGCAAAACATGCAAAGAATATATATAAGAAAAAGTTTTCAAAATTCATGCAGAAGAAGCTAGTATTGTTGTTTGTGGCGATTATACTAGCTTTTGCTGTATTGATAGGCAGGATTACATATATCAATGCGTCCAGCGGTTCCAGCTATACGAAGATGGTACTGGACCAGCAGCAGTATGACAGCCGGTCGATTCCTTTCAAACGGGGAGATATCGTGGACCGCAACGGCACCAAGATCGCAACCAGCGAGAGAGTCTACAATGTGATCCTGGACGTCAAGGTCATGTGCAGCAAGGAGGAATATATCGAACCCACGATACAAGTGCTTGCGGAATGTTTTGGTATTGAGGAAGAGAAGGTACGGGGCGTCATGGAGGAGAGTCCTTCGAGCAGGTACAGTATTCTTCTGAAAGGGATCGATTATAACACGGCGCAGAGGTTCGAAGAGATCGATAACGATGAGAAGAATTATCCCAATGTCAAAGGAATCTGGCTGGAGGATGATTATATCCGAAGATATCCGTACAATACGCTTGCCAGTGATGTGATCGGGTTCACGGTCAACGGCAATGTGGGAAGCAATGGGATCGAAGCGGCGTACAATTCGATCCTCAACGGCACGGACGGGAAGGAATACGGTTATCTGGATGAGGACTCGACCTTTGCGCGGACGGTGAAGGAGCCGGAGAACGGCGATACGGTCGTGTCGACTATCGACCTCCAGGTACAGAGTATTGTGGAGAAGCATATCCTGGCGTTTAACGAGGCGCACAGGAACGGGGTTACGCCGGGAGAGGGAAGCAAGACCACAGCGGTGATGGTGATGAATCCCCAGAACGGAGAGATCCTGGCGGAGGCTTCCTATCCGAATTATGATCTGAATCAGCCGAGAGATCTGTCGAAGTATTATGCGGAGGAAGCGTTAGCTGCTATGACGGACGACGAGAAGATCGAGAAGCTGAATCAACTGTGGAATAATTTCTGTGTCAGCGAGGCCTATGAGCCGGGTTCGACATTCAAGCCGTTTACCATATCGGCGGGGTTAGAGACAGGAACGCTGACGGGAGGAGAGGGATATACCTGCGGAGGTATGCTGCATATAGGGGATCATGATATCCATTGCAGCAACCGTGAGGGACACGGACCGCAGTCGCTTAAGCGTTCATTGGAGAACTCCTGCAACGTTGCGCTGATGCAGATCGGCCAATCTCTTGGGAAGGAGGAATTCAGCCGTTATCAGAAATTATTCGGCTTCGGCGAATTTACCGGGATAGACCTTCCGGGAGAAGCCCAGGGATTGCTGTATGATGCAGAGAGCATGGATGCGGCCAGTCTCGCAACTAACGCGTTCGGGCAGAATTTTAACGTGACGATGACACAGCTGTGCGCGTCGTTCTGTTCCCTTATCAACGGCGGAGATTATTATAAGCCTCATGTGGTCAGACAGATCTGGGATAAGAACGGGAATCTTATCGAGAACAAGAATCCGGTACTGCTTAAGAAAACCATTTCAAAAGAGACCAGTGATATTATTAAGGATTATATGCTTGGAGTAGTACAGGAAGGTACCGGCGCGAAGGCAGGGGTCGCAGGCTATGATATCGGCGGCAAGACAGGCACGGCGGAGAAGCAGCCCAGAGGAAACGGGAAATATCTGGTATCCTTTATCGGCTATGCGCCGCAGGAGAATCCGCAGGTAGTCGTGTATGTGGTCGTGGATGAGCCGAATGTGGCGGAACAGGCATCCAGTTCCTACGCTATGCAGATCGCGTCCGATATAATGGCGGAGATCTTCCCGTATCTCGGGGTGGAGAAGGGAGCCGCGAATTAGTTAAAAAAGGTACTTGGCCCAATTTCCGATTCATAACCTTGCAAAAGCTATAATAAATTATAAAAACAGCTTTTGCGAGGTTTTTATATTATGAAGAATAAGACATATAATAAGAAGAAGATCCTGGTAGTATTTCTCTGCGCGACGGCGGTTATATTTGCGCTTGTAGGAAGGCTTGTATATCTGATGATATTTGACGCAAAATATTATCAGAAGAAGGCTGAGGACCTGCATGAGAGGGAGCGGGAGATCAAGGCGGCAAGGGGGGAGATCCTGGACGCGAAGGGGGAAGTGCTTGCGACCAACAAGACGGTATGTACCATATCGGTGATCCACAGCCAGATCAAGGAACCGGAGAAGGTGATAAAGACGCTTGCCGAGGCGCTTGAAATGGATGAAGACACTGTGCGCAAAAGGGTGGAGAAGGTGTCTTCCATGGAGAGGATCAAGACGAACGTGGATAAGGAGACGGGAGATGTGATCCGCAACATGGAGCTTGACGGAGTGAAGGTCGACGAGGATTTTAAGCGTTACTATCCGCATAATGAGCTGGCTTCCAAGGTGCTTGGCTTCACAGGGGGAGATAACCAGGGGATTATTGGACTGGAGGTAAAGTACGAAGAATATTTGAAGGGTCAGAACGGCACCATACTGACAACAACGGACGCGCGGGGAGTCGAGCTTGACGGAGTCGCGGAAGACCGGGTGGAGCCGGTAGCGGGCAATACGCTTCAGATCAGTCTGGATTATAACATCCAGATGTATGCGCAGCAGATGGCGGAGAAGGTGATGGAGGAGAAGCAGGCCGACAGGGTCGGGATCCTGCTTATGAATCCCCAGAACGGTGAGATCCTTGCTATGGTCAATGTGCCGGAATTCGATCTGAACGATCCGTTTACCCTGAATACGGGAGAAGATCCGGCGTCGATGTCGGATGAGAAGCGGCAGGACGCATTGAACCAGATGTGGAGGAACGGATGTATCAACGACACCTATGAACCGGGCTCTACATTTAAGATCATCACGGCGTCTGCCTGTTTAGAGGAGGGGGTCGTGAAGCTTGAGGATAACTTCAGCTGTCCGGGCTACCGGGTGGTTGAGGACCGTAAGATCCGCTGCCATAAGGTGGGCGGCCACGGCGGGGAGACATTTGTACAGGGGATCCAGAATTCCTGCAATCCGGTATTTATTGACATCGGGCTTCGGCTTGGGACGGATGATTTCTACAAGTATTTTAAGCAGTTTGGTCTGATGGATATGACAGGGGTGGATCTTCCGGGGGAAGCCGGGACCATTATGCACAAGAAGGAGAATGTAGGGCTTGTGGAGCTTGCGACCATGAGTTTTGGACAGTCTTTTCAGGTGACGCCCATGCAGATGGCCACAACGGTGAGTTCACTGATCAATGGGGGCAGGAGGGTCACGCCGCATTTCGGCGTGAGAGTTCTTGATGCCGACGGAAAAGAGGTAGAAGAGTTCCAATATGAGGAGAAGGGAAATATTATATCAGAGGAGACTTCCGCTTCCATGCGGATGCTGCTTGAAAGTGTAGTGTCAGAAGGCTCCGGGAAAAATGCTTACATAGAAGGCTACGCCATCGGCGGCAAGACGGCCACATCCCAGACATTGCCCAGAAGCGCCAATAAGTACATATCTTCTTTTATTGGATTTGCTCCGGCTGACGATCCGCAGATCTTGGGAATATGTGTGATCTATGACCCGCAGGGAGTCTATTATGGGGGGACGATCGCCGCTCCGGTAATACGGAATATATTTGAGAGCGTATTACCGTATCTTGGCATTGAAAAAGAGTAAGAAATGAAGTATACTAAAATACTGGTATCACAGAGTTGAGAAAAGAATGATTAACGAAAGAAACAAAGAGGTGGATTATGGATTATAAAATAGTTATTCCGGTTTTGATCGCATTTGCGCTGAGTGTGGTTATGGGACCATTGATCATTCCGGTGCTCAGAAGACTTAAGATGGGACAGACGGAGAGAGAGGACGGTGTAAAATCGCACCTTAAGAAGGCCGGTACGCCGACGATGGGTGGTGTGATCATACTGCTGAGCGTGGTGGTCACGTCCGTATTCTATATCAGGGATTACCCCAAGATCATTCCGATCCTGTTTGTAACCCTTGGTTTCGGACTGATCGGATTCCTGGACGACTACCTGAAGGTTGTCATGAAGCGTTCTGACGGACTATTTCCCAGACAGAAGATGGCGCTGCAGATCGTAGTGACTGCCGTGTTTGCGTTTTATATGGTGAAGTTTACCGACGTGTCTCTTGCCATGCTGATCCCGTTTACAGGAGGGATGTACTGGAATATCGGCTGGCTTGCGATTCCGGTCATGTTCATCGCTGTGATCGGCACTGTGAACGGAGTGAATTTTACTGACGGCCTGGACGGCCTGGCGTCCAGTGTGACCGTGCTTGTAGCGACGTTTTTTACGGTGGTTGCGATCGGGACGCAGAGCGGTATTGAGCCTGTCACCTGCGCGGTGGTGGGAGCTCTGATGGGATTTCTGCTCTTCAACGTTTATCCGGCCAGCGTATTCATGGGGGATACAGGTTCTCTTGCCCTTGGCGGATTTGTTGCATCTACGGCATATATGCTGCAGATGCCTATATTTATCATTATCGTGGGCATGATCTATCTGGTGGAAGTATTATCGGTTATGATCCAGGTAACATATTTTAAGAAGACAGGCGGCAAGCGTATCTTTAAGATGGCGCCGATACATCACCATTTTGAGTTATGCGGATGGTCAGAGACCAGAGTAGTGGCGGTATTCGCTATCATCACGGCGATACTGTGCCTGATCGCGCTGATGGCTATGTAGGATGTTTACGAACAGGAGGAGACATTGAATATGGAAGTAACAGGGAAAAGAGTCCTGGTATTCGGCTCGGGGATCAGCGGGATCGGTGCGGCAGGGCTTCTGCTTGAGCAGGGAGCAGAGGTGGTGCTCTATGACGGGAACGAGAAGCTGTCAGAATCAGATCTGCGCAGGAAGCTTGGAGGAGACGGCCGTGTCAGGATCGTGATCGGCGCGTTCCCGGAAGAATTGCCGGATATGCTGGACATCGCCGTGTTAAGCCCGGGAGTTCCGACGGACCTTCCGGCTGTGAATCAGATGAGGGAGCGGGGAGTCCTGATTACAGGAGAAGTGGAGCTTGCTTATGAGGCTGGCAAGGGAGATGTGCTTGCAATTACCGGGACCAACGGGAAGACTACTACGACGGCGCTTCTGGGGGAGATCATGAAGGCGTACCGGGAGCAGGTATTTGTGGTGGGCAATATCGGCAATCCATATACGGAGGCAGTCAAAGAGATGACGGAGGATTCGGTTACAGTCGCGGAGATGAGCAGCTTCCAGCTTGAAACGATCCTGGACTTCAGGCCGAAGGTCAGCGCGATCCTGAATTTCACACCGGATCATCTGAACCGGCATCATACAATGGAAGCTTATGTGAACGCGAAGAAGAATATTGCCAGGAACCAGAACGGGGAAGATTACTGCATCCTGAATTATGAAGATGAGCTGACCAGAGAATTCGGAGAAAATATAGAAGCGCAGGTTCTATATTTCAGCAGCCAGCGTAAACTAGAAAAGGGGATCTGTCTGGAGGACGGCTGTATCATCTACCGGAACGGCGGGACGGTTCCTATCTGCAAGGTAAATGAGTTAAACCTTCTGGGAACCCACAACTATGAGAATGTTATGGCGGCGTCCGCCATGGCGCTGGTGTACGGTGTTCCGGCAGAGATCGTGAGAAGATGCGTCATGGAGTTCAAGGGTGTGGAGCATCGCATTGAGTATGTGGCGGAAAAAGGCGGGGTCGTCTATTATAATGATTCCAAAGGAACGAACCCGGATGCCGCGATCAAGGGAATTCAGGCGATGAACCGTCCGACTGTCCTGATCGGAGGCGGATATGACAAGGATTCTGTGTATACGGAGTGGATCAGGAGCTTCGATGGCAAGGTGAAGAAGCTGATCCTGCTCGGGGAGACGAAGGATAAGATTGCAAGAGACGCCAGGGAGTGCGGATTTGAGTCGTATGTGTTTGCCGGCACATTTGACGAGGCGGTGCTTAAGGCGGCAGAATATGCAAGGCCGGGAGACGCAGTTCTGCTGTCGCCGGCATGTGCAAGCTGGGATATGTTTCCAAGCTATGAAGTACGCGGAGAGAAGTTCAAAGAGATTGTAAATTCCTTATAAGGAGTGGCAGATATTGACACAGTCTAACAACAGAAGGCTTGATTATACACTTCTTACCGCGTTATTCATGCTCGTGGTCATGGGGCTTGTGATCCTCTACAGTACGAGCGCGTATAATGGTGAGGTGAAGTTCCACGATTCATTTTATTATCTGAAGAAGCAGGTATTTGCGACACTGCTTGGGATTGCCGGGATGTATGTGGCAGCCAATATGGATTACCACGTGTGGCGCCATGTGGCGGCACTGGGATATCTGACAGCGATTCTTCTGTCGGTGGCGGTCTTGTTTATAGGCGACGAGATCAACGGGTCCAAAAGATGGCTGTCTTTGGGGCCTTTTTCTTTTCAGCCGTCGGAATTCGCCAAGGTGGCCGTCATTCTGTTTCTTGCCCATATGGTGACGAAGAACGCGAAAGATATCGGGAAGATGCGCACCATGATCAAGATCATGGTCACGATCCTGCCGATCGTGGGTCTGGTCGGGGCGAGCAACCTGAGTACGGCGATCATTATCCTGGGAATAGGCGTGATTCTGATATTTGTCGCAAGTCCCAAATACGGTCAGTTTATATTCATGGGGATCCTGGGGATCGGTTTTATGGCGATCTTCCTTGCGCTTGAAAGCTACCGTCTGGAGCGGCTTGCGATATGGCGGAACCCGGAGGCTTATGAGAAGGGATATCAGACCTTGCAGGGATTGTATGCCATAGGTTCGGGCGGACTGTTCGGCCGGGGGCTTGGCGGAAGTATACAGAAGCTAGGATTCGTCCCGGAGGCGCAGAATGATATGATATTTTCTATTATTTGCGAGGAGTTGGGGTTGTTTGGAGCCGGATTTATCCTGATTTTGTTCCTGATCCTGATCTGGCGTTTCTTCGTGATCGCTACTCATGCGGGCGATCTGTTCGGAGCGCTGATCGCTGCCGGGGCTATGGGACATATGATGATTCAGGTAATATTGAATATAGCGGTAGTCACCAATACGATTCCCAATACGGGGATCACGCTGCCCTTTATCAGTTACGGGGGGACGTCGGTGGTGTTTCTTCTTGTGGAAATGGGGCTTGTGCTGAGCGTGTCATCTCTGGTAAAATAAAAACATTCCGAAAGAGAACGGACAGGGGCGAGAGGGAGCAGGATATTTCATGAGAGACAGAGAGATCCCGGAAAGGGAGAGGTCAGGAGAAGGACCAAGGAGAAGGAAAAGGAAGAAAAAGAAGTCGCACAGACTCTATGCTTTTGTTGTGCTGGTATTTGGAATTGCGATTATAGCGGTTGCTTTCATGCTGCTTTTTTATGTGCAGAAGATAGAGGTCAGCGGCAATGAATATACGGCGGAAGACGAGATCATAGAGGCGGTCAAGGATGATCGGCTGTCAATGAATTCTCTGTATATTCTGGGGAAATATGCCTTGGGGAAGGGTACGGTCATCCCTTGTCTGGATCAGATGAAGGTCCGTATGAAGAATCCCTGGACCCTGAAGGTAGAGGTGAGGGAGAAGCCGATCGTCGGTTACATACAGAACGGTGAGAAGTACGGGTACTTCGATAAGGAGGGACTGGTGGTCTGTGAGTCTTCTTCGCTGATGGAAGGGCTTCCTTATATCGAAGGGATAGAGGTCGGAGAGATTCGGCTGTACCGTCATCTGAAAAGCGGCGATACGGGGATCTTCGAGCAGATCCTTGAGACTTCGAAGGAAGTGACCAAGTATGAACTGGTTACGGACAGGATCGTGTGTGAGGAGGATAATATCTGCCTGTATGTCGGGAATGTCAGGATATGTCTGGGAGAGAGCGTATCTTCTGCGCAGATCGCGCAGATCGAGCCGATTCTTGAGAAATTGGGGAATCAGGAAGGGACGCTGCACTTAGAGCACTATACTGAGATGAGCAAGACGATCACCTTCGAGGCGGGGCCTGTTTCTGAGGAATTGCAACCGGAATTGGAAGCGGATCCGCAGGAACCGTCGGAAGAGCCGGGAGAAACGGGTTAGATATCCGTCCTTAACGCGGGTTAAGGACAGGCAATCAGAAGAAAATTAAGAAAAATAGAGGAATTCTATTGATATTTTATACAAAAGTCTATATTATATAAGTATATATGGCAAAGAACACATTTCATTTGTTATTGTGTGGGATGTATAATATATAATAAGGATAACAAAGGAGGAGAAACCCTTGCTAGAAATTAAAACGAACGAATCAGAAGCGGCGGCAAAAATTATTGTTGTTGGAGTCGGAGGAGGCGGCAATAATGCCGTGAACCGAATGATCGATGAACAGATTGCCGGTGTTGAGTTTATTGCGATTAATACAGACAAGCAGGCGCTTCAATTGTGCAAGGCGCCGACGCTGATGCAGATTGGAGAGAAGATCACGAAGGGGCTTGGAGCGGGAGCAAGACCGGAGATCGGTGAGAAGGCTGCGGAAGAGAGCGCGGAAGAGGTATCATCAGCGCTTAAAGGCGCGGATATGGTATTCGTGACCTGCGGTATGGGAGGCGGTACGGGTACCGGAGCGACGCCTGTCGTTGCCAGGATCGCGAAGGAATTAGGAGCGCTGACGGTCGGCGTTGTAACGAAGCCGTTCCGTTTTGAATCCAAGACGCGCATGAACAACGCCCTCTCAGGGATCGAGAAGCTTAAGGAGAGCGTAGATACACTGATCGTGATCCCTAATGACAAGCTGCTCGAGGTGGTAGACCGCCGGACGACCATGCCGGAGGCGCTTAAGAAGGCGGATGAGGTATTACAGCAGGGTATTCAGGGTATTACGGACCTGATCAATGTACCGGCGCTGATCAACCTTGACTTTGCCGACGTTCAGACTGTAATGACGGACAAGGGTATAGCACATATCGGTATCGGACAGGGAAGAGGCGACGACAAGGCTCTCGAAGCCGTGAAGCAGGCGGTTTCCAGTCCGCTGCTTGAGACGACGATCGCCGGAGCGTCCCACGTGATCATCAATGTATCAGGTGATATCACTCTGATGGATGCATCCGATGCGGCTGAGTACGTACAGGATCTCGCAGGAGAGGATGCGAATATCATCTTTGGTGCGATGTATGACGATTCCAGGACAGACGAGGCGACGATCACCGTGATCGCTACCGGTCTTCACAACGTAGGCGGAAGTGCGTCCAAGCTTAAGTCAAGGCTTGAGACGCCGAGGAATTCTTCCATCGCCCACGGCGGAGTGGATATGCGCAGTCCTGTGTATGAGAGGCCACTGCAGCCAGGCGGGCAGGGAGGCGGAAGGCTTGACTACGGTATGGGCGCACCGAAGGGAAGCGGCGCGACTGCGATGCCGAGGCGCCCGGTAGGGGGAACTGCACCTTCTCTGGATACACCAAGGACTCCAAGCAGCAAGGTGAAGGAGCAGTCTATTAAGATACCAGATTTTTTTAAGAAGTAAGCGTTATATTTTGAGACAATACAGATTCGGACACATTAATTGTGTCCGGGTCTTTTTATGTCCGAGGATCTTTGTGCGAACATTTCGGGATTATGTGCGCATTTTTTACTTTATTCGGGGAGATTTGACAAAAGTTTTCAGCATTCTCCAGTTTATTCTCTTATAATTCTTTCTTTTATGTCAAAAAAGGATACAAAGTATTGTACCTCCGATTGAACAAATCCCCACAAATTCATTTTCATGCAAACTATATCTTGTGGTCAATTAAGACTGTCGAACGATAATTGTGATTCATCCCACCATATGACAAAATCTTTTCGCATCAGCTCGTATAATTAATCTTGCTTAAGTAACCAATCGATTTTGTGTCACTGATCGTTTTTATGAAGGAAGAAGGTGGAACGTGCATTATGAATTGTACATAGACGTATTTTTCCTGGAAAATTTTACGATGGATCTTATCATTCTTGTGATGATCCGTAAGGTCCTGAAGTGCTCCGCAGCTTATGGGCGAATCGTCCTGGGAGCGGCGGCGGGAGCGCTTCTGACCTGCCTGATCGTAAGTATTCCGGTTCCGTATGCGCCGGTGAAATTCATATTGTTCCATTGTCTGCCCGGTATTGCAATGATCAAAGCAGGGCTTGGTATATCCGGTACAAGGGAAATCATAAGAACATGGGTATTGCTCTATGTCTGCGGTTTCCTGACAGGCGGGGTGTTCCAGTTCTTGGGGCAGTATGTACGGACAGGAAGTCTTTTTCTGGTGCTGGCGGCCGTAAGCTTCTTCATGGTATCGGGAATCTGGAGCCTGCTTACCTATCTGGCAAGACAGAGCCGGTACAGATGCCAGGTAATTCTTATGCGGGGAGCAAGAAGCCGGAGAGTACAGGCGTTGATCGATACGGGAAACTGCTTGAAGGATGATATTACAGGAAAACCGGTCAGTATTATTGATAAAAAGGTGATAGAAGAACTTTATGGCGGAAAAGACATTGCTGGAATACGGTATATTCCATATCACTCTATCGGAAAAGCGGAAGGTGTAATGCCATTGATCACGCTGGATGGGATGTATGTATGCAGAAAAGAAAAGGAATGGATTGAGAAGCCGCTGGCGGCCATCTGTGAGGAGGATATGACGGCTGACCGTTATGAGATGATTTTGAATCCCGACGTTCTCGGGAGTGTAAATTAATTGTGGAATGAAGGATATGGTGACCGGCCAAAGGCTTGGACCGGTTACAACAGGAGGAGTAGATTATGGTAATAAGAGTTGCAGTACCGCATCATTTTAAACTGAAGGTAGTTCCGGATCTTCGCACGCTGTTTTTCCCGGATAAGAGAGACGTTCACTATATCGGAGGTTCGGATATCCTGCCGGCGCCGCTTGACACGAGCGAGGAGACGGCTGCGATAAACGAACTGGGGTCGGAGGATGATGAGACGGCAAGGAAGCTTCTGATCGAGCACAATCTGAGGCTGGTGGTATATATCGCGAAGAAATTCGATAACACCGGCGTTGGAGTGGAAGATCTGATCTCTATCGGAACGATCGGGCTTATCAAAGCCATCAATACATTTAACCCGGATAAGAATATCAAGCTGGCGACCTACGCTTCCCGCTGTATTGAGAATGAGATCCTGATGTATCTGAGGAGGAATAACAAGACGAAGATGGAGGTATCTATCGATGAACCTCTGAATGTGGACTGGGACGGCAATGAGCTGCTGCTGTCGGATATTCTGGGAACGGATGAGGATACGATCTATAAGGATCTGGAAAATGAGGCGGAACGGAAGCTTCTGATCAAGGCGATTAACCGCCTGTCCGGAAGAGAGCGGACCATCATAAAGATGCGCTTTGGCCTGGGAATGCCCGACGGGGAGGAGCGGACTCAGAAGGAGGTTGCGGACCTTCTGGGGATTTCTCAGTCCTACATATCGCGTTTGGAAAAGAAGATTATGCAGAGATTAAAGAGGGAAATGGTGAAATATTCGTAGAAAAAAGATAGAAATGTCGATATTTTCAGAAAAATAGTGCAAAATGCTCCAAGAAGATGCTATAATAAAAAGAAAAAGGGGTTGAACGTATGAGACTTAGCTTTATTGGAGCGGCCCATGAAGTGACAGGAAGCTGTCATTATCTGAATGCGTGCGGGAAGAATATCCTGGTTGACTGCGGTATGGAGCAGGGACCGGATCTGTATGAGAACCAGGAGCTTCCTGTTCCCGCAGGAGAGATTGATTTTGTTCTGCTGACACACGCGCACATCGATCACTCGGGTAAGATTCCGCTTTTGTGCCGGCAAGGATTTAAAGGAGAGATCGTAACAACGTTTGCCACGTCGGATCTGTGCAATATCATGCTTCGTGACAGCGCTCACATTCAGGAATTTGAAGCGGAGTGGCGGAACCGTAAGGGAAGAAGAAGCGGGGAGGAGAAGTTTGAACCGCTGTATACGATGGAGGATGCGGACGCTGCCATCAAGCTTCTGGCGCCCTGTGATTATGAACAGCGGATCACTCTGTGCGAGGGAATCGACGTACAGTTTCATGATATGGGACATCTGCTTGGCTCTGCCAGCATCGAGGTATGGATCACGGAAGACGGGGTCACGAAGAAGGTTGTCTTCTCAGGCGACGTGGGGAATGCGAACCAGCCGATCATCAAGGAACCGCAGATGGTGAAGGATGCGGATTATATCGTGATCGAATCTACTTACGGGGACAGGACGCACGGCGATGTGATCCCGGATTATATCGGAGAGTTTACGAGGATCTTAAGGGAGACATTTTCCAAAGGCGGCAATGTCGTCATTCCGTCGTTTGCGGTTGGGCGTACACAGGAGCTTCTGTACTTTATCAGGGAGATCAAGGAGAGAGATCTGCTGCCGGAGTTCCCAGGATTCGAGGTCTATGTAGACAGTCCGCTGGCGATCGGAGCAACGAATGTATTTAACAAGAATGTAAAGTCCTGTTTTGACGAGGAGGCGATGGCCTTGGTGGAGCGGGGGATCAACCCGCTCTTGTTCCCGGGGCTTAAGACGACGATCACCAGCGACGAGTCCAGGATGATCAATTTTGATGAGAAGCCGAAAGTAATCCTGTCTGCATCCGGTATGTGTGAAGCAGGACGAATCCGGCACCATCTGAAGCATAATCTGTGGCGGCCGGAGTGTACCATCTGTTTCGTGGGTTATCAGGCGATCGGGACGCTTGGGCGCGCGCTGATCGAGGGCGCGCAGAGTGTGAAGCTGTTCGGTGAGAATATCACGGTGAATGCGAAGATCGAGGTACTTAGAGGTATCAGCGGCCATGCAGATATGAACGGGCTGTTAGACTGGCTTGGGGGATTTGAGAGACGGCCGGAACGGGTCGTTGTCGTGCACGGCGAGGATACTGTTACCGAGCATTTTGCGAGTCTGGTAGAAGAGAAGTTCGGATATCCGGCGTTTGCGCCGTATTCGGGCGGGACGATCGATCTGATGACAGGCGAGATCCTGACCGAGGGTGTGAAGGCTCCGAAGAAGGCGGTGCAAAAACCAGCGGTTACACGTGCGGTTCACGCATTCCAGCGCGTGGTTGCGGCTGCGAAGAGGCTGCTTGAGGTGGTATACAAGAACGAAGGGCTGGCGAATAAGGAGCTGGCGAAGTTTGAGACCCAGATACAGAATCTTGCGGATAAGTGGGATCGGTGACGGTCTTGTCAAGGACTAAAACTTTTTTTATTTTTTGAATAAGCGAATATGACTCCTGCCAAATGAGAATCATTTTACTATACAAAGATTCATATTTATTCATTTGGTAGGAGGATTTTCGATTATGGCACAGGGAAAAGTAGAGATATGCGGAGTGAATACGGCGAAGCTTCCGGTCTTGAAAGAAGAAGAGAAGGAGGCTTTGATCGCGCGCATCAAGGCGGGCGACGCTGAGGCGAAGGAAGAGTACATCAAGGGGAATCTTAGGCTTGTGTTAAGCGTGATCAAGCGTTTCGGTGCAAGTAATGAGAATCCGGACGATCTGTTCCAGATCGGCTGTATCGGGCTTATAAAGGCGATCAATAACTTTAACACAGAACTGGATGTGAAGTTCTCCACTTATGCCGTGCCGATGATCATCGGTGAGATCAGGCGCTATATGAGGGATAACAATTCGATCCGGGTCAGCCGTTCGCTGCGTGATACCGCGTATAAAGCGATCTATGCCAAAGAAAATTATGTGAAGCGCAACCTAAAGGAACCCACAGTCCAGGAGATCGCGGAGGAGATCGGGATCTCAAAGGAGGATATCGTATTTGCGCTGGATGCGATCCAGGTGCCTATGAGCCTGCAGGAGCCTGTCTATAATGACGGCGGAGACGCCCTCTACGTGATGGATCAGATCAGCGACACTAAGAATAAAGAAGAAAAATGGGTAGAAGATCTCTCCTTAGAGGCAGCCATGGAGCATCTTGGAGAGCGGGAACGCTACATCATCAAGCTTCGATTCTTCGAAGGCAAGACCCAGATGGAGGTAGCCGAAGAGATCCGCATCTCCCAGGCCCAGGTCAGCCGTCTTGAGAAGAATGCCCTCCGCATCATGCGCCAATATCTGTCTTGAATTAGGAAAACATTATCCCTTGCAGCCTGCTGCAGGGGATTTGTTATATTAACATATATGAAAAAGTCCCTTTCCCCCTATTGCATTTTTTCTATGTCTATACTATGATTAGTGCATGGAGGATATTTATGTTATGAAAGCATGTATATTTGATCTGGACGGAACACTGACCGATACACTGGAATCCCTGACATACTCTGTGAACGAGACACTTAAGGAGATGGAGCTGTCTCCGATTACGGACAAGGAGTGTGAGAGCTTCGTAGGCAACGGCGCGAGGGTCCTGATGGAATGCTCGCTTCATGCCGCGGGGGAAGAGACCCTTGACAGGCTTAATGAGGCGATGGAGAGATACGGACGTATATTTGACGCTAATTGTACATATCATGTAACACCCTATGATGGCGTAGAAGAGATGTTAGGACGCCTGAAGGAGAGCGGGATACGGCTCGGAGTTTTATCGAATAAGCCGCATCAGCAGACGGTGAAGGTAGTCAGGGAGATATTCGGAGAAGATATATTCGACTGTGTACAGGGACAGCAGGAGACTGTTGCAAGAAAACCGGATCCGGCGGGGGTATTCCGGCTGATGGAGAAGATGCAGGTGACAGAGGAGGAATGTCTGTACGTCGGAGACTCAGAAGTAGATATCCGAACAGGAAGGAATGCCGGGGTGAAGACCGTCAGCGTGACATGGGGGTTTAGGACCAGGGAAGAACTGGAGGCTGCAGAGGCAGGGACGATCATAGACATACCGGGAGAATTGTTGCAGTATGTGTAAGAACTGTATGGACTCTCAGGATCAATTGCTGTTGATCTTAAGAGTACACGAATGGCTAAGGGAGGTTTGATAAGATGTATGAATACGATGAAGATTGTCTGAAAGCTTTTATAAGGAATCAGAGAAGGCTGTTTGACGAGCCGGTAGCGGAGACGCTTGAAGAGGCCGAGGCATTTTTAGAAGATTGTATGGCCGTGGTTGTGGACAGTATTGAAGAGGTGAGGGATTTCCTCAGGGAAGAGGGCGTGGATGTAGAGGGGATGTCGTCGGAAGAACTGGAGGAAGCCTCAGAGGTATTCGCCGTTCCGGGAGGAAGATACCTGATCGTGGAAGGTTAGCATACGAAAAGCCGTAACTACTTGGTAGTTTCGGCTTTTTTCAGTGCTTCCTCGATGGCGTTGATAATGACCTGTGAGGTGTAAGGATTGCTGTCGGAATATTGGATGTTCTCCAGGGATTGCTTGTCGTATACCTGCTCCGCGATATCTTCGATGGCCGGCTGGATCAGCGGGAACATGGCCGCCACGGTTTCATCCAGATTGGAGAAGCGGATGGAGTTGATGTGGGATTCATCCACGGTTACCTCCACTTCGAGGGCGGTGTTGTTGAGAGTGACCGTGGAGGTATAGACTCCCGGCATATATTTTTCCTCATAGCTTCTGGTCTCTTTATTCTTGGGAAGGAACATGAACAAGAGCAGTACGATCAGTATGACGGCCAGTGCGGCAAAGACTGCTGTATAGATGATCTCCTTCATATGCAATACGACTATTTTGGTTTTGGAACTCATAAAAGACCCCCCTGTATTGAGTATGTATATGTTCTTTTTTATAATGTATGAGAAAAGAATAGAAATTATTCGTTTCTTTTGCGTGACAAATCCGTTCTGTTCTTGTATAATAGGAATCCGAGGTGAATAGGATGTTTATAATTGTAGGACTTGGGAATCCGACACTGCAATATGCGGGAACCAGGCATAATGCAGGATTTGATGTCATAGATGTCCTTGCGGACAAATATAATATTTCTGTAGACAGCAGAAAGAACCGGGCGTTTGCCGGAATGGGAATGATCAGAGGCCAGAAGGTGATCCTGGCAAAGCCTCAGACTTATATGAATTTGAGCGGAGAGAGTGTGAGAGGCTTTGTGGAGTATTATAAGGTCACGAAGGAAGACGAGCTTCTGGTAGTCTATGACGATGTGAGTTTGGATATGGGGCAGTTACGCATCCGTAAGAAGGGAAGCGCGGGCGGCCATAACGGAATTAAGAATATCATAGCGAATCTTGGAACCGAAGTGTTCCCCAGGATCAAAGTAGGCGTGGGAGAGAAGCCCAAGGGATATGATCTGGCGGATTATGTGCTTGGACATTTCTCCAGAGCCGAGAGAGAGCTTATGGCGGAAGGCTATGAGAAGGCCGTCAGCGCCATTGAAGCAATCCTTGATGACGGAATAGAGGCGGCTATGAATGTGTATAATAGGAAGGCAAAGCCTAAGCCTAAGGAGGCATAAGAGATGCAAGCCTTGATCAGGCCATTGAAGGAGTTGGCAGAGTTTGAAGAGCTCTGCAGGAATCGGACAAAAGGACCGGGAATGATACGCGTAAGCGGATGTGTCAATTCCCAGAAGACCCATATGATGTATGCACTGAGCGATGGCTTGAAATACAAAGTCATTGCCTGTTCTGGTGAGTCGAAGGCGAAGCAGATCTATGAGGAGTACCGTTTCCTGGATCCGCAGGCGTATTTCTATCCGGCCAAGGACCTTCTGTTCTATCAGGCGGACTTACGAAGCAAGGAACTGCTCAGGCAGCGTATGGAGGTGCTCCAGGCGGTGGCGGAAGGCGGTCCTCTTACGGTGGTCGCAAGCTTTGATGCATTCATGGATTCGCTGATACCCAAGGAACAGCTTGAAAAGAGATTCCTTCATATCAGGAATGACAGCGCTGTCAGGCTTGAGGATATTGTAAGAAGGCTTGCGGATCTTGGATATGACAGGGAGGTTCAGATCGAAGGGCATGGCCAGTTCTCGGTCAGGGGCGGGATCCTGGATGTATATCCGCTGACGGAAGAGCTGCCGGTGCGTATTGAGTTCTGGGGGGATGAGGTGGATTCCATCAGGACCTTCGACGTGGAGACGCAGAGATCCATTGAGAATCTGACGGAGATCGCTATCTGCCCGGCCGCAGAATTTCCTAAGGAAGGGGAGCGCAGGGTGTCGTTCCTTGATTATTTCCCCGCTGACGAGACGATCCTGTTCTTAGACGAACCGGTGCGCCTGATCGAAAAGGGGCAGGGCGTGGAAGAAGAATTTATGGAAGCTCAGAAGAAGCGCGTAGAGAGCGGCTATGAGATGACTGACGCAGAGGTGCTGCTGTACTCCGCCGGGGAGATACTGGATCGGATGAATACTTACAGCAGCATTGGTTTTTTTGCGCTGGATATGCGCTGCAAAGGCTTAGATGCCAGAGAGTCTTACAGTTTGCAGACGAAGAGTGTGAATCCGTACAACAGCAGTTTTGATATGCTGACGCAGGATCTTAAGAGGCTTAAGAGAAACGGATACCGAGTGATACTGCTGTCCGGTTCGCGCACCAGGGCGAAGCGTCTTGCGGAAGATCTGAGAGACTATAACTTAAGCAGCTTTTACAGCGACGATATGGACCGGGAAGCAAGTCCCGGGGAGATTATGACGGCATACGGGCACGTGGCCTGCGGGTACGAGTATCCGATGCTGAAATACACGGTGATCTCGGAGACAGACATCTTCGGGAAGGTAAAGAAGAAGAAAAAGAGAAAGCTCTATGAAGGGCGGAAGATACAGGATTTCGCGGAGCTGAAGCCGGGGGATTATGTGGTTCATGAGAATCATGGACTTGGGATCTACCAGGGGATCGAGAAGATAGAGGTCGACAAGATCTCCAAGGATTATATGAAGATATCCTATGCCCAGGGCGGGAATCTGTATATTCCGGCAACCCAGCTCGATCTGATCCAGAAGTATGCCAGCGCAGACGCGAAGAAGCCGAAGCTTAACAAGTTAGGTACCCAGGAGTGGAACCGGACGAAGACAAAGGTGCGGGGCGCCGTAAGGGAGATCGCCAGGGATCTGGTGAAGCTGTATGCTGCACGGCAGAATCAAGAGGGGTATGTGTACGGAGAGGATACCGTCTGGCAGAAGGAATTCGAGGAGATGTTTCCGTTCGAGGAGACGGAGGATCAGCTTCTTGCTATCGAGGCGGTCAAGCGGGATATGCAGAGCCGTAAGATCATGGACCGCCTGATCTGCGGGGATGTGGGGTACGGCAAGACAGAGATCGCGATCCGTGCGGCGTTCAAAGCCGTACAGGAGGATAAGCAGGTAGTATATCTGGTGCCGACAACGATCCTTGCACAGCAGCATTACAATACGTTCCTGCAGCGGATGAAGGATTTCCCGGTCCGGGTGGACCTGATGTGCCGTTTCCGGACTCCGGCGCAGCAGAAGAAGACGGTGGAGGATATGAAACGGGGGCTGGTCGATATTGTGATCGGGACTCACCGGGTGCTTGGGAATGACATCAAGTTCAAGAATCTGGGCCTTCTGATCATCGATGAGGAGCAGCGGTTCGGCGTTCAGCATAAGGAGAAGATCAAGCAGCTTAAGGAGAACGTAGACGTGCTGACGCTGACGGCAACGCCGATTCCGCGGACACTCCATATGAGCCTTATCGGGATCAGGGATATGAGCGTCCTTGAAGAAGCGCCGAATGACCGTATGCCGATCCAGACCTATGTGATGGAATATAATGACGAGATGGTGCGGGAAGCGATCGAGCGGGAATGTGCAAGAGACGGCCAGGTATATTATGTCTACAACAGGGTGGAGGATATTGCGGAGATTACTGCGCATATCCAGAAGCTGGTCCCGGAGGTTACCGTGGAATTCGCCCACGGGCAGATGCGTGAGCATCAGCTTGAGAAGATCATGTATGAATTCATCAACGGTGAGATCGACGTACTGGTATCAACGACGATCATTGAGACGGGGCTGGACATCTCCAATGTCAATACTATGATCATCCACGATGCGGACCGGCTGGGGCTGTCCCAGCTGTATCAGCTCAGAGGAAGAGTGGGGCGGTCCAACAGGATGGCCTATGCGTTCCTTCTGTACCGCAGAGACAAGATGTTAAAGGAGATCGCGGAGAAGCGCCTGGCAGCGATCCGGGAGTTTACCGACCTTGGTTCGGGATTTAAGATCGCCATGCGCGATCTCGAGATCCGGGGCGCCGGGAATCTTCTGGGAGCAGAGCAGCACGGGCATATGGAAGCGGTGGGATATGATATGTACTGCAAGATGCTCAATGAGGCGGTAAAGCATCTGAAAGGAGAGATGGAAGAGGAGACGTATATGACGACTCTGGATCTGAATGTAGACGCTTATATTCCGGACAGCTATATTCCCAATGAGTATCAGAAGCTGGATATCTATAAGCGCATTGCCGCTATCGAGAATGAAGAAGAGAAGGATGACATGGCGGAAGAGCTGACGGACCGCTTCGGAGACATACCTAAGAAGGTTGAGAAGCTTTTAGAAGCGGCGGGTCTGAAAGCTCTGGCGCACAGCGTGTATGTAACTGCCGTAGAGCAGAAGGGCGAGACGTATTATTTTACAATGTACGAAAAAGCCAGGATACAATCCCGGAAGATACCGGAATTGCTGGATCAGTTCAGAGGAGAGCTGTCCATCAAGGCAGATACGGCCAATCCCTGTTTTATCTATGAGAGGAAGAGAAAGAACACGAAAGATAAGGGGATGGATGCCCTGACAGTTGTGAAAAATGTGTTAATTGGGATGAAGGGATTGATTGAGTCATAAAAAAGGGATATAATGATAAAGTCTGTTGATATACTTAAGGAGGTTTTGGAGAGATGAAAAGGAAGATAGTGATGCTCATAATGGCGGGGATGCTGACGGTGACTTCCCTTGCCGGCTGCAGCTCATTTAAGCCGGAGGACGTGGTGGCAACGGTAGAGGATCAGGAGATCACGGCGGAGGTTGCGAATTTCTATGCGAGATATGTGCAGGCGCAGTATGAGACATATTATTCAGCATTTCTTGGAGAAAATATGTGGGAATCCGAAGCTTCGGAGGGTAAGACCTATGAAGAGTCGGTCAAGGATTCCGTCTTGCAGACCTTGGAGGATATGGTGCTGTTAGAGCAGCATATGAAGGAATATGAAGTGTCCATTTCCGAGGCTGAGGAGCAGGTGATCAAGGATTCGGCGAAGGCGTTCGACGAGGTGAATGCCTTAGAGGACAAGGAGAAGGTATCCGGCTCGGAGACGGCAGTGAAGCGCGTGCTGACTCTTATCGCGATCCAGCATAAGATGCAGGATGCGATCCAGAGCGGTGCGGATACGGAGGTGTCCGATGAAGAAGCTGCGCAGAAGAGTCTGCAGTATGTAGAATTCTCTTATACCGTTGAGAGCGAAGAAGAGGATGAAGAGAAGGAAGACGATAAGGACGGCGATAAGAAGGAAGAGTCCAGAGAGATGACGGACAAGGAGAAGAAGGAGCTTCAGAAGAAGGCGGAGGAATTCGCCAAGGCTGCCAAGGGCGAGGCGGATTTTGAAGCTTATGCCAAAGGGAAGGAATTAGAAGTACAGAAGACAACCTTTGATTCCAAATCCGTGTCCCCGTCAGAGGACCTGATCAAGGCGGCGGACAAGCTTAAGGAAGGCGAGACGACAGATGTCATCAAGACGGACGACGGATGTTATGTCGCCAGGGTGACGAGCCTTCTCGACCGCGAGGCGACCGACGCTAAGAAGGATACCATTGTCAGTGAGAGGAAGCAGGAGTTATATACGGATACCTGCAAGAAGTGGCGCGACGACGCGAAGATCACGGTGAATGACGAGGTATGGGGGAAGATCGGTTTCAAGGATCTGAAGGTTAAGATGAAGGAAGTGAAAGAAGATCCATATTCGAATGCCGTCCAGACAGACGATGTGGCAGATGCCAAGGATGCCGCAGAGGGTGAGAACGAATAACAGATGCGGATCAATAGAATGGGGCTGTCCGGCATATCATCAGTATACCGGACAGCCCCGTTTTCGGCTATTGCATGACGGATGTGAGGAGTTCGTTCACCAGCTTGCCGTCTGCTTTGCCCTTGACCTTAGGCATCAGGACCTTCATGATCCGCCCCTTGTCTTTGGCAGCGGGGGCTTCGATGCCAAGCTCTGAGAGAGTCGCGCTGATCACTTCCCGGATATCGGCTTCACCCATCATCTTAGGGGCATACTGTTCTAAGACGGCGAGTCGCCTGGTACATTCTTCGATGATATCCGTGCGGTCGCCGGGCGCCATCTCCAGCGCTTCTTTCGTCTGCTTGATCTCTTTTAAGACGACCTGGACTTCTTCCTCTTCGGTTAAGTCCCCGCGTTTGTCGATTGCTTTATTCTTAAGGGCTGCAAGCAGCATGGACAGTGTCTCTTTGGTTTCTTTGTCACCGGCTTTCATGGCTTTGAACATATCGCCGCGGACTTCTTCAATCTTACTCATATCGATCCCTCCTGAATTTAGTCTGAGTGCAATGGTTATACCAGGTATACCCGGTCTTCATTATACAAGATAAATATTTATTCTGCAAGGCAAATGGAATATAGGATATTCAAACATGAAATCACTGCATTCGCGCAATATCTATTGCCGGGATCATGCAAATTTGTTACCATAGGTTCAACAGAAAGGAAGTGAGCATATGGTGATACAGGACAGTTATATCACGATTGCCTGGCTGGTGCTTCTGATCATCCTGCTGATCGTTGAGATCATTACGGTGGGGCTTACGAGTATCTGGGCGGCCGGCGGGGCGTTGGCGGCGCTGCTCCTGAATATCCTTGGACTCTCGCTGATGTGGCAGGTGGCTGCGTTTTTTGCGGTAACCTTTGTGCTTCTGATCTTTACAAGGCCGTTTGCGGTGAGATTCATCAATACGCAGCGTGAGAAGACGAACTATGAAGGGATCATCGGCAAGACCATCCGCATCGCGGAGAGAGTGGACAATATCAGGCAGACAGGGATGGCAATTGTAAACGGCCAGGAATGGACGGTACGGGCAGAGAGGGACGACCTTATCCTGGAACCGGAGATGCTGGCGAAGGTAGTGAACATATCAGGCGTTAAGCTGATAGTAAAAGAGTATGAGGAGGAATAGGAATGGAAAGTATCGTAGGATTGGTAGTTGTTGTTATAGTTGTGTTGATCGTATTACTGCTTCTGATCTCCTGTATCAAGATCGTGCCGCAGGCAAAGGCAATGGTCGTGGAGCGTCTGGGAGCGTATCAGGCAACTTGGAGTACGGGGCTTCATTTTAAAGTGCCGATCATCGACAGGGTTGCAAGAAGAGTGGACTTAAAGGAGCAGGTCGTTGATTTTGCGCCGCAGCCGGTGATCACGAAGGATAATGTTACCATGCGGATCGACACGGTAGTGTTCTATCAGATCACGGATCCGAAGATGTTCTGCTACGGTGTTGCGAATCCGATCATGGCGATCGAGAATCTGACGGCGACGACGCTCCGTAACATCATCGGCGATCTGGAGCTGGATCAGACATTGACCTCCAGAGAGACCATCAACACGAAGATGCGCGCCTCCTTAGATGTGGCGACAGATCCATGGGGGATCAAGGTGAACCGTGTAGAGCTTAAGAACATCATCCCGCCGGCAGCCATCCAGGATGCGATGGAGAAGCAGATGAAGGCAGAGCGTGAGCGCCGCGAGGCGATCCTGCGTGCGGAAGGTGAGAAGAAGTCTACGATCTTGGTGGCGGAAGGACATAAGGAATCTGCGATCCTGGATGCGGAGGCTGAGAAGCAGGCAGCGATCCTGCGTGCGGAGGCGCAGAAGGAAGCCATGATCCGAGAGGCAGAAGGTGAGGCGGAAGCGATCCTTAAGGTACAGAAGGCGAACGCGGACGGTATCCGTTTCCTGAAGGAAGCAGGAGCCGACGAGGCTGTGCTTACTATGAAGAGCCTGGAGGCATTCGAGAAGGCAGCCGACGGCAAGGCGACGAAGATCATTATCCCGTCGGAGATACAGGGTATCGCAGGCCTTCTAAAGAGCGCTAAGGAGGTAATGACTGAGTAACAGAAGTCTTGATTAGGGACAGAATATAGACAGGGAAGGGAGGCAGCGTTATGACACATGTATTGATTCTTGAGGACGACAGGGCTTCTATGGAGGCTCTCGGGAAGATCCTTACAGAGTATTCGGAAGAAATCTGTGTGCACGCTGCCTCTTCTTATCCTGAGGCGAAGGAGCTGCTTGACGGAGATATCCGGTTCGGCCTTTTCCTCCTGGATGTGAATCTGGGAGGAGAGAACCGCGAAGATATCGGAGGCATCTTGTTTGCGAGAGAGATCAGAGAGAAGTTCTGCTATACATTTACCCCTGTAGTCATGGTCACGTCCGTGGGGGCGATGGAGATGCAGGCATACAGGGAACTGCACTGTTATCAGTATATCATGAAGCCGTTTCGTCCAGAACAGGTGATAGAGGTCGTTAGGAAGGTCCTTGACCGGGATAAGCAGGAGGAGCCGCCGTCTGTGGTGGTGAAGCGTGACGGGGTCAATTATCAGGTCAGGTGTGAGGAGATCCGCTATATAGAGGCGGTGCACCGCGGAATCCGGCTTCATATGAAGGGTGAGACCTGGGATGTGCCTTATGTGACGCTTAAGCAGATCTTGCTGAAGGTTCCGGGAGAGATGTTCTTACAGTGCCACCGGATGTTTGCCGTGAACCGGCGGGAGGTGGAATATTATGATACGGTGAACCGTATCGTGAAGCTTAAGGACTGTGCGGACGTGATCGAGATCGGTGTGACTTACAAGGCGGAGATCGGGAGGATTGTCAGTGGTAAGCTGGGTTAGAAGATTTTTATATCGTATATTTTGTGTGGTCGCGCTGCTGGTATCCGTCTATCTGATCGTGGATTTTCTGGTCAGCGGTACGTTTGATTACAGGATCTTTACCATGTTCCTCTTATTGGTTGTGGTGGAGATCTGGGGGATCATCGACTGGCGGAAGAACTATCTTATGATGCGGCAGAAGGAATCGGAGCTTAAGCTGTATCAGCATTATATCAGGCCTCTGGAGGAGTTGGTGAAGGAGATCCGTGCCAAGCAGCACGAGTTCGACAACCATGTCAATGCGATCCTGAACATGCATCTGACGGTAGGGGACTATGATGAACTGGTGGCGCGTCAGTCCGCGTATATCACGGAGGTGCTGAGGGATGATGACAGCAGGAGATACCTGCCGCTGCTTAGGATCAGCGACAAGGTACTGGCGGGATTCCTCTACAGTAAGATCGTCCGCGCGCCGTCTTATGTGAAGACGGAGGTGAATGTGAAGAGCCTTGAGATCATCTCGGGCATCTCGGAGCATCATCTGATCGAGATCGTCGGGACGCTTGTGGATAATGCTTACGAGGCCTGTACCAGGGAGCTGAACAAGGTATCTATGGAACTGGATTCGGAGAATGACAGGCTGGTGTTCTTGATCCGCAACCAGGTCTGCGGCATGAAGATGGAGGACGTCAGCAGATTCTTTGAGAAGGGATATTCTACGAAGCAGGATGCCGACAGGCACGGGCTTGGCCTGTATAATGCGAAGCTGCTGGTTGGGAGGTATCATGGAGATATCACGGTAAGCCTTGATAAGTCGGATGAGAAGGATGAGATCTGTATGAAGATCGTGGTATGATACCGTATCGGGGAGGGATGAAGGTCCTTCCTTTTTTGACGTATTTGATGAAGTATTTGCAGGATAAATGTGATACAATGTGTATAAGTGCACATCATGTTATACTGTGCGGCAGTTTTATCCGGCGCTCAGTATAGATGTCAGGGGATGGAAGGAGAGGACGATATGAGGAATCACGAAGTAACAAAAAGACAGCCATTACTGAATGAAGACGGATTCTTAAGAGAGCCTGGCTGGTCTAAGCGGCAGGTGCAGGTCTATGACCGGTCGAAGATCAAGTCGCCGGCGTTCCGTGTCAAGGAATGGGATTATTATCTCGTGTTAAATGAGGATTTTGCGGGGGCATTTACCATATCGGATGATGGGTATATCGGATTGCAGTCGGTGTCTTTGCTGAATTTCAAGGAAGGATGGGAGCATACGGAGACGATCCTGAATCCGTTCACCATGGGACGGCTTCATCTTCCGTCTTCTTCCAAGGAGGGGAATACGGTCTACCATGATAAGCGTCTGCATATGGAATTCCGCAAGGAAGGGGACAGAAGGAGGATATTGTGCAGATTCCGCAACTTCTGGCAGGGGAAGGAATTGGAGTGCAACATTACGCTTCGTGAGCCGCCGATGGATACGATGGTGATCGCGACCCCCTGGAAGAACAAAAGGGCGTTCTATTATAACCAGAAGATCAACTGTATGACGGCGGGCGGCAGCATGCGGTACGACAATAGAACATATACTTTTGATCCGGCGAAGGATTTCGGGACGCTTGACTGGGGACGGGGCGTGTGGACCTATGATAACCGATGGTACTGGGGGTCAGGCAATTGTATGATAGAGGGGAAGCCTTTTGGGTTCAACATCGGATATGGTTTCGGAGACACGGAGGCGGCGTCTGAGAATATCTTATTCTATGATGGGAAGGCGCATAAGCTTGACGACGTGACCTTCCATATCCCGGCGGATGATTATATGAAGCCGTGGAGATTCACCTCCAGCGACGGAAGGTTCGAGATGGATTTTGTTCCAGTACTTGACCGGGCGGCGAGGACTGCGGCGGTGATCATAGAGACGGACCAGCATCAGGTATTCGGACGGATGAGCGGTAAGGCTGTGCTGGATGACGGGCAAGTGATCGAGCTTAAGGACTTGATGTGTTTTGCGGAGGATGTGCATAATCGGTATTAGGAACATGTTAGAATTTTAATTAGGAAGTGTTCGTATGTTATGTGTGTTGTGGAAGAAGAGAAGGAACGGATTATATATATTGATCTGTGCGATTCTTGTAATGAGCTGTCTGCCTGTTCTGCAGGGTCAGGCAGAAGAGATGAAGAAGGAGGAGAAGATATACTGCGCTGCGTTCGGTGACAGTATTGCCAAGGGCTATGCAGGAAAGAAGCAGGAAGATCTGCAGAGTTATCCGCAGTTGGTTGCCGAAGCTGTGTCAGAAGAGACGAAGATCCCCGGCGAATATGTGAATTATGCGAAGAACGGGCTTACTTCGGCGAAGCTTAACTCGGATGTTCTGAGTACGGAAGAAGCGGCTGCCTCTCTTGAGAAGGCAGACATCATTACGCTGACGATCGGCGCCAATGATCTGATGCAGGAATTCAAGCTTACGGTGCGGGAGATCCTGGAGACGGATCAGAGATTCACCAGTGCATATGATGCATTTGATGCGCTGCAGGAAGGGATAGAGAATAATCCGCTGCTGGTCATGAAGGTGCTGGGTATGCTGGAGGAATGGGATTATGCTGCGTTCGACGAACAATGGGTCATGGCGATGGAGACGATCTCGCAGCACAGGAAAGACGGCTCGCAGTTAGTGGTGACGGATATCTATAATCCGGTCAATCAGTTTGAGCTTCCGGGGACGATGAACCTGGTGGTGGACGAGGTCATCCAGAATATGAACCAGGTCATGTATGATCACGCGGAGGAATACGACTATCATGTGGTGGATCTGTTTAAATCTGAGATCTGTGAGCATACCCAGAGAGACGGACTGCACCCGGATCAGGAGGGGCAGAGATTGATCGCCGGGCTTGCGATGGAGAAGATTGATACCGGGCGTTTTATGGGGGAGCCGGAGAAAGAGATAGAAAAATCAATGCCTGCGAAGAAGAGCATAGGGCAGATTATCCTTGGCAATGTCAGAAAAGTGATCATAGCTGCTGTCGCTGTGATCGCGGCGTTAGCGGCAGGAGTGATCGCTGTCAGCAGGAAGCGCCGGAAAGCCTCTGTTTGAAAATATATTAGAAAATGAGGAATTCAAAGCATCCCAAGGTATAAAATTCCTTCGCTTACAGATAATAGTATCATCGTAACGAGTGATATGAAATCTACAGATGGAGGAATTGATATATGAAAGCCACGGGTATTGTAAGGAGAATCGATGACTTGGGAAGGGTAGTGATCCCAAAGGAAATCCGCAGGACATTAAGGATCCGGGAGGGCGATCCCCTAGAGATCTTCACCGATCGGGAGGGCGAGATCATCCTGAAGAAGTATTCGCCGATCGGCGAGCTGTCGACCTTTGCCAGACAGTATGCAGAGAGCCTGTCGCAGACGGTGGGCTGCCTGGTATGTGTCTGCGATATGGACCAGGTCATTGCGGCGGCAGGAAACGGGAAGAAGGAGCTCCAGGACAAATATATCAGCAGGCAGTTGGAGCGGCACTTAGGCACCAGAACGCAGCTTGCGGCGTCGGCGGGGGAGAAGGCATATATTCCGGTCGTTGATACGCAGGATGAGGATTATGAGCATGAGGTGATCAGTCCGATCCTCTGCGAGGGAGATATTATCGGCGGCGTGATCCTATTGTCCAGGGACGCGAAGAAGAAGCTTGCGGAACTGGAGCAGAAGATGGCTGCATGCGCGGCGGCATTTTTGGGAAGCCAGATGGAACAGTAGCATATGCAGGCAGCTGAATGATTTAAATAGAATAAACACGGAAGTTCCGTCATATCTTGTGGTAGAGAACTCGTATAACAACGCTTTGCAATGGAAAGCGGGTACAGGGATATACGAAGTCTATATGCAAGGGAGGGACGGAATATGGAGAGAAAGCTTAAGAGAGATTCAAGGGTCATGTGGGTATTAAAATCGCTTCTGGCTTCTTACATCATCACAGGGATCCTGCTGATGCTTCTGGCAGTAGCGCTGTATAAGTTTGAACTGAATGAGAAGGCTGTGTCTGCCGCCATCATCGCGATCTACATTATGGCGACTCTGATCGGAGGCATCATCATCGGCAAGTTCGCCAGAGTGAGGAGATATCTGTGGGGGCTGGGTCTTGGGATCGGTTACTTTGCCCTGCTTCTTTTGATCACGCTTGGAGTATACCGTACTCTGAACGGGGATGCGGCGAATCTGGTGACCACGTTTGTCTTATGCGCGGGAGGCGGGATGGGAGGCGGAATGCTGTCATAAATAAAGTTATTGCGAAAATGCGGATGTGATGCTATAATAACAGAAGTTAAGCAAAGATAAGGAGGAACATGACCATGAAGCATGTAAAGACATTAAATACACAGACCATGAATAACAGCCTGAAGAAGGGCGGATGCGGCGAGTGCCAGACGTCCTGCCAGTCAGCATGCAAGACATCCTGTACGGTAGGCAATCAGACCTGCGAGCAGAAGAAATAATCAGATTCATAGAGAAGATTGAGACAGCGGTCTTTCGGTCGCTGTTTCTTGTTGTTTTTATTTTCAAATGAAAGGGGTAAAAAGCCTTGATTCATCAGTATCAGAATAACGGCTATAATATCGTCTTAGATGTTGTGAGCGGCGCGGTCCATGTGGTGGACCAGTTATGTTATGATGTGATCGCTGTGTTGTGCAGGGACTTCGAGGAGCCGAAGACACAGAAGCTTCGGGAACAGGAGGTCTTAGAAGCGCTGATCCGGGAATTAGGCGCAAAATACGGTCAGGATGAGATCACAGACGCACTGGCAGAGGTGACGGAGCTTGCAGAAGCGGGTCAATTGTTTGTGAAGGATACATATGAGAGTATGGTCGAAGAAGTGAAGAAGAGGAAGACGGTGGTGAAGGCACTCTGTCTCCATATAGCCCATGACTGCAACCTTGCCTGCAAGTATTGTTTTGCAGAAGAAGGGGAATATCATGGCAGGCGTGCATTGATGAGTTACGAAGTGGGGAAGAAGGCGCTTGATTTCCTGATCGCCAATTCCGGGAGCAGGCGGAATCTGGAGGTGGATTTCTTCGGGGGCGAGCCGCTCATGAACTGGCAGACGGTGAAGGACCTTGTGGCCTATGGACGGCAGCAGGAGAATATCCATGACAAGCATTTCCGGTTCACGGTGACGACCAACGGGGTCCTTCTGAATGACGAGATACAGGAATTCATTAATCAGGAGATGGACAATGTGGTCTTAAGCCTGGACGGACGCCGGGAGGTCAACGATCACATGCGCCCGTTCCGAAACGGGAAGGGCAGTTATGACCTGATCGTTCCGAAGTTCCAGAAGCTTGCTAAGAGCCGTAACCAGGAGAGATATTATGTCAGGGGGACATTCACCAGGGAGAACCTGGATTTCTCGGAGGATATCCTGCATTTTGCCGACCTGGGACTTACGCAGATGTCCATTGAACCGGTGGTGGGAGATGCAAGCGACCCCTATGCCATCCGCGAAGAAGACCTTCCAAAGATCATGGAAGAGTATGACAAGCTGGCCCGTGTCATGATTCAGCGGGAAAAAGAAGGAAAAGGTTTTCAATTCTTTCATTTTATGATAGACTTAGACGGTGGACCCTGTGTGGCGAAGAGATTGTCGGGATGCGGTTCGGGAACGGAGTATCTGGCGGTCACGCCGTGGGGGGATTTGTATCCGTGTCATCAGTTTGTAGGACAGGAAGAATTCCTGATGGGGAATGTGGACGAAGGTATCGTCAGACCGGAGATTGCGGATGATTTCCGAAGCTGTAATGTATATTCGAAGGAGAAGTGCAGGAATTGTTTCGCGAAATTCTACTGCAGCGGAGGATGTATGGCGAATGCTCATCATTTCCACGGTACGATCCATGACACCTATGATATAGGATGCGAGATGCAAAGAAAGCGTGTGGAGTGCGCGATTATGATAAAAGCTGCGCTTGCAGAATAGGAGCGCTTCGGGAAAGCCGGCTTGACAGGATTTTCCGGGAATACTTAAGGAGCAGAAAGGAAGTTAATCATGAAGAAAAACAAAGGTATCATTAGCCTGGTGCTGACAGCAGTGCTGATCGCATTGATGGGCTTCACGGTGATAGTCGGGTTCGGCAAGACCGGGACCGGCGCGATGAAGAATATCAAGCTTGGCCTGGATCTTGCAGGCGGCGTCAGCATCACGTACCAGGTAAAAGATGACAATCCGTCGGATGAGGCGATGAGCGACACCATCTATAAGCTTCAGAGACGTGTGGAGCAGTACAGTACGGAGTCAAGCGTTTATCAGGAAGGAAGCGACAGGATCAACATTGAGATTCCCGGCGTGACGGATGCTAACGCGATTCTGGACGAGCTTGGCAAGCCGGGTTCCCTGGAATTCAAGACCGAGGACGGGGAGACGGTGATCACCGGTGCGGATGTGCAGACGGCGTCTGCGAAGGCCAGTGAGGATAAGATGGGCAACCGGGAGTATACCATTGAGCTGAACCTGAATAAGGACGGAAAAGAGAAGTTCGCCAAGGCTACCAGAGAGAATATTGACAAGAAGATCTCTATTATCTATGACGGTGCGGAGATAAGCAGCCCGATCGTACAGACTGAGATCCCGGACGGACTGGCATATATCTCCGGGAACTTTACTTATGAATCGGCAGAGAATCTTGCTTCTACCATCCGAATCGGCGGACTGAAGCTGGAACTTGAAGAGCTGCGTTCGAACGTAGTAGGGGCCCAGCTTGGAGAACAGGCCGTCAGCACCAGCTTGAAGGCGGGCGCTATTGGTCTGGCACTGATCATCATCTTTATGATCTTCGTATATTACCTCCCGGGACTTGCGTCAGGGCTTGCGCTTCTGATCTATACGGAACTGGTACTGGTAATCCTGAATGCATTTAACATCACATTGACGCTGCCTGGAATCGCCGGTATCATACTCGGCATCGGTATGGCGGTAGATGCGAATGTAATTATATTTGCCCGTGTGCGTGAGGAGATGACCCGCGGGAAGAGCGTGAAGAATTCTCTGAAGACTGGATTCCAGAAGGCTATGTCAGCCATCGTGGACGGTAATGTGACCACGCTGATCGCTGCTGCGGTACTGTGGTTCAGAGGTTCCGGCCCGGTTAAGGGATTCGCGCAGACTTTGGCGATCGGTATTATCGTATCCATGTTTACCGCGCTTGTAGTGACAAGGCTGATCGTATTTGCCTTCTACGCGGTAGGGCTGCGTAAGGAGAGCCTCTATTACCGTCCAAGGAAAGAGAGAGAACCGATCGCATTCGTGGAGAAGAGGAAGCTGTTCTTCATCATTTCCGCGGTATTGATCATTGCGGGATTGGCCGCTATGGGAATCAATTCCTCGGGAGGAAAGGGAGCGTTTGCGTACAGTCTGGAGTTCGAGGGCGGTACTTCCACGAATGTGACCTTCAAAGAGGACTATTCTATAGATGAGATTGACGAGAAGATCGTTCCTGTAGTTGAGAAGGTGACAGGGGATAACAATGTACAGACCCAGAAGGTTGCCGGCACCAACCAGATCATCATCAAGACGGTGACTCTGGATCTTGACCAGCGTGAAGCTCTGAATCAGGCGATGGTAGATGAATTCAAGGTGGATGAATCCCTGATCACGGCTGAGAATATCAGTTCTACCGTAAGTAATGAGATGCGTCAGGACGCGGTTGTCGCTGTGATCGTTTCAACTATCTGTATGCTGCTCTATATCTGGTTCAGGTTCAAGGATATCCGTTTTGCGGCGAGCGCGATCCTTGCGCTTCTGCATGACGTCCTGGTGGTTATAGGCTTCTATGCGGTCGCAAGGATATCTGTGGGCAATACGTTTATCGCATGTATGCTTACGATCGTCGGATACTCGATCAACGCGACCATCGTAATATTTGACCGTATCCGCGAAGAGCTGCATTATCAGACGAAGAAGACGGATCTTGCCCAGGTAGTGAATAAGAGTATCACTCAGACGCTTACCAGAAGTATCTATACTTCACTGACAACGTTCGTGATGGTAGCGATCCTCTTCATCATGGGCGTGAGCTCCATCCGTGAGTTCGCGGCGCCGCTGATGATGGGTGTGATCTGCGGAGCGTACTCTTCCGTATGTATCACGGGCGCTCTGTGGTATGTAATGCGTACGAAGATCATTAAGAAATAATAAAAAAGAGCAGCCATCGTTGTAGGGGTATGACGTGGCTGCTCTTTATCACATGTAAGATGCAGGAGGATATAAGATGGAACGGTGGGTACTGTTGAGAAAGGGTGCGGATTTCGCGGCGATCGCCAGGCGGTTTCAGATCAGTCCAAGGCTTGCCTGTCTGATCAGAAACAGGGATGTGATTGGAGAAGATGCGATCGGAAGATATCTGAACGGCACGGCTTCGGATCTCTACGACGGAATGCTGATGAAAGGTATGGACAAGGCGGTTGAGATCCTGCGGGAGAAGATTAACGGACACCAGAGGATACGGGTCATCGGAGATTACGATATTGACGGAGTCAATGCAACCTACATACTGCTGGAGGGGATAGAGGCGCTTGGCGGGGACGTGGATATGGATATTCCTGACCGCATCGCCGACGGTTACGGACTGAACCGCAGTCTGATCGAGCGTGCATACAGGGAAGGGATTGATACGGTTATTACCTGTGACAACGGTATTGCGGCGTCAGATGAGATCGCCTATGGGAAAAGCCTTGGAATGACGGTGATCGTGACGGATCATCACGAGGTGCCTTATGAGGAGGAAGGCGATGGCCGGCGTTACCTTCTTCCTCCTGCAGATGCAGTCATCGACCCGAAGCAGCCGGACTGCGGCTATCCGTTTAAAGGGCTGTGCGGAGCGGCCGTCGCATACAAGCTGGTAGAGGCGCTTGCCAAAACGATGGGAAGGGATGCAAAGGAGCTGGAGCATCTGATAGAAAATGTGGCGGTTGCTACGGTAGGGGACGTCATGGATCTGGAGGATGAGAACCGCATCTTCGTAAAAGAAGGACTTAGAAGGCTTGGGAATACAGAGAACTTGGGGCTTAGGGCGTTGATCGAATGCACGAAGCTTGAAAGAGAGCAGATTCGGGCATATCACATCGGTTTCATACTGGGGCCGTGCCTGAATGCCAGCGGGAGGCTGGATACGGCGAAGAGAGCGTTAAAACTTTTGCGGGCAAGAGATCAGCGGGAAGCGGATGTGCTGGCGGGAGATCTGAAAGCCTTGAACGACAGCCGCAAGGACATGACGGAAACGGCGGTTGCCCAGGCAAAGGAGCAGGTGGAGAATGCCGGGCTTCATGCGGACAGGGTGCTCGTCGTCTATCTGCCAAAGTGTCATGAGAGCCTGGCAGGGATCGTGGCGGGAAGGCTGCGCGAGAGTTATTATAAACCGGTCTTTGTGCTGACGGACGCAGAGGAAGGGATCAAGGGTTCCGGCCGTTCCATTGAGGCATACCATATGTACGAGGAATTGAGCAAATGCAAGGATCTGTTCACGAAGTTCGGCGGACACAGACTGGCGGCAGGCCTGTCGCTTAAGAAAGAAGATCTTGCGGCATTTTGCCGGAGGATCAATGAGAACTGCAGCTTAAGCGAGGAGGACCTGACAGAGAAGGTGCCGATCGATATGGAGCTTCCGTTCTCCTGTGTGACGGAAGCTTTTATCCGGGAGCTCTCTATGATAGAGCCGTTTGGAAAGGGGAATACGAAGCCTGTGTTCGCGGTGAAGGATGCCGAGATCTTGAGCGGAAGGATCCTTGGAAAGAATCGCGATACGCTTAAACTCAAGCTTAAGGACGCATCCTTAGCGGTGATAGACGCCCTGTATTTCAAACATGCAGACGAACTGCTCGGGATGCTGAAAGAACGGTACGGGAAGAGGACGGTAGAGGAGATGCTTGCCGGCAGAAAGACGCAGATGACGCTGTCGGTCACCTATTATCCAGGGCTCAATGAGTATATGGGAAGGATTACGCCGCAGATTACCGTCACACATTACAGATAAGGATACTGCGGCAAATGCCGGACCCGCATAGTTTGGGTCGGGGTAACAGGGCAGCCTGCCTGTGAACATAACAAAATATTGAAAAACCGGAAGACTAATGCTATACTAAGGAAAGTATTATAATAGTATGGATAAACAGGAGTGGAGAATGTTATGAAACCGATTGAAGAGTACGTGAGAAGCATACCGGATTTTCCGGAACCGGGAATTATATTCAGAGATGTGACCAGCGTTCTGCAGGACGCTGACGGGTTGGCGCTGGCCATAGATCTGATGCAGGAGAAGTTGAGGGATGTAAAGTTCGATCTGGTGGTAGGGCCGGAATCCAGAGGATTTATCTTCGGGGTACCGATTGCCTACAATCTGCACAAACCGTTTGTCCCGATCCGCAAGAAAGGAAAGCTTCCGTGCGAGACGGTCTCGGTCAAGTACGAGCTGGAGTACGGCACGGCAGAGCTGGAGATCCATCGGGACGCGATCAAGCCGGGGCAGCGGGTTGTCATCATCGATGACCTGATCGCGACAGGCGGGACCAATGAAGCGATCATCAAGCTGATAGAAGATCTTGGCGGGGAAGTGGTGAAGACCGTGTTCCTGATGGAACTTGCAGGATTGAAGGGAAGAGAGAAGCTTGTAGGATATGATGTAGAAGCGGTGATCACATATCCTGGGAAGTAGAAGCAAGCAGTTAAGAAGGACAGAATATGAAAAGGGAGGGGGCGTTTGTGCATGTCTGGGACAACAACTTATGAAGCAATCGACGGCAGGATTGCAGCAGATTCGATCATGGTCGATCATGCGAAGGGACTCGAGATTGTAGATGGTCATGCGGTTAAGGCACCGGGGGATTATGAAGAGCCGGACCGCCTGTATGACATGCTGATTGCCCGTATACGCAGATACCACCCGTCTACGGATGTGTCATTGATCGAGAAGGCATACCGTCTGGCTTCAGAAGCCCACGGTGATCAGTGCCGGAAGTCTGGGGAACCGTATATTATCCATCCGCTTTGGGTCGCTATCATACTGGCGGACCTGGAGATGGATAAGGAGACGATCGCGGCAGGAATGCTTCACGATGTGGTAGAAGATACGGAGATCAGTGAAGAAGGTATCAGAAAGGAATTCGGAGATGAGGTCGCTCTTCTGGTGGACGGCGTTACGAAGCTGGGAAGGCTGTCTTATTCTTCGGACAAATTAGACGTTCAGGCGGAGAATCTAAGGAAGATGTTCCTTGCTATGGCGAAGGATATCCGTGTGATTATCATTAAGCTTGCCGACAGGCTCCATAACCTAAGAACGTTGCAGTTCATGAAGCCGGCTAAGCAGAAGGAAAAGGCAAAGGAGACGATGGATATCTACGCACCGATCGCCCAGCGTCTCGGTATCTCCAAGATCAAGACAGAGCTTGACGATCTGGCGCTTAAGTATTCGCAGCCGGAGGTGTTTTTTGATCTGGTGGACCAGATCAATACGAGGAAGACGGAGCGGGAAGAATTCGTGGAGCAGATCGTGAACGAAGTCTCTGACCATATGAAGAATTCCAATATCAAGGCTGAGGTCAGCGGGCGTGTGAAGCATTTCTTCAGTATTTACAAGAAGATGGTCAACCAGGATAAGACGGTAGACCAGATCTACGATCTGTTCGCGGTGCGGATCATCGTGGAGTCCGTAAGAGACTGTTACGCTGCGCTGGGAGTGATCCATGAATTGTATACACCGATTCCGGGGCGGTTTAAGGATTATATCGCCATGCCCAAGCCGAATATGTACCAATCGCTGCATACGACGCTGATGAGTTCTGTCGGGCAGCCTTTTGAGATCCAGATCCGTACGGAGGAGATGCATAAGACTGCCGAATACGGAATTGCCGCCCATTGGAAATATAAAGAATCCAATGACGGCAAGAAGAACGTGAAGGCGCAGGAGGAGGAGAAGCTAAGCTGGCTTCGGCAGATCTTAGAATGGCAGAGAGATATGTCGGATAACCGGGAGTTCATGAACCTGATCAAGGGAGATCTGGACCTGTTCGCCGAGGATGTATACTGTTTTACTCCTCAGGGGGATGTGAAGAATCTTCCTAACGGTTCCACGCCGATCGATTTCGCCTATATCATCCACAGCGCGGTAGGCAATAAGATGGTCGGCGCAAGGGTGAATGGGAAGCTTGTGAACATTGATTACAAGATACAGAACGGCGACAGGATCGAGATCCTGACGTCGCAGAATTCCAAAGGGCCGAGCCGCGACTGGCTGAATATCGTCAAGAGCACGCAGGCGAAGAATAAGATCAACCAGTGGTTTAAGCGGGAATTCAAAGAAGAGAATATCGTCAAGGGTAAGGAACTGATCGCTTCATACTGTAAGGCCAAGTCTATCGTTCCGTCCAATATCATGATTTCCAAATACCAGGAGATCGTACAGAAGAAATACGGATTCAAGGATTGGGAATCTGTCCTTGCGGCGATCGGACACGGAGGCTTGAAGGAAGGCCAGGTGGTCAACCGTCTGGTGGAGGAGTATAGTAAGGAGCACAGGCAGGAGCTTACGGACGAGGGAGTTCTTGAAAAGGTTGCGGAGGCAGCGAGGAACAAGGTTCACATAGCCAAGTCGAAGAGCGGGATTCTCGTGAAGGGGATCGACGATGTGGCTGTGCGTTTTTCACGGTGCTGTAATCCGGTACCGGGCGATGAGATCGTTGGATTCGTAACGCGGGGAAGAGGATTGAGTATTCACCGTACCGACTGTGTCAATATGATTCATCTGACGGAGGGCGAGCGGGCGCGCCTCATCGACGCGGAGTGGGAGAGCGACGTGGCGGAGAAGGCCGGCGGGCAGTACCTTGCGGAGATCAAGATGTACGCATATGACAGAAGAGGGCTGCTGATGGATATGTCCAGGATATTCACGGAAGCGAACGTGGATGTGAAGTCTATGAATGTGCGCACCAGTAAGAAGCAGGGGACGGCCACCATAGACGCGGGATTTATCGTACACGGCAGAGACGAGCTGGATAGGATCGTGAACAAGCTTCTGCAGCTTGAAGATGTGATCGATATAGAAAGGACGACAGGTTGATATCAGGATGAAAGTAGAGAGATTTGTGACGGGGATCATCAGTACGAACTGTTATCTGGTGATCAATGAGGAGACAAAACAGGCGGTTGTGGTGGATCCGGCGGCCAGCCCATCTTATCTTATGGAGCATCTTAAGACGGAAGGGCTTAAGGTTGAGGCGATCCTTCTGACACACGGACATTTTGATCATATTATGGGAATTGACGGATTCCTGAAGGAATATGACGTTCCGGTATATGTGCACGGGGATGACAGGGAGATGATGGAGGATCCAAGGATGAACCAGTCCGCTTCTTATACGAAGGGTTACACATTTGCAGATGCGAAGCCGGTTCAGGACGGTCAGGTGCTTAAGTATGCCGGCTATGATTTTGAAGTTTTCCATACGCCGGGCCATACGCCGGGAGGCTGCTGTTACTATGTGAGATCTGAAGGCGTGCTGTTCAGCGGGGATACCTTGTTTGCCAATTCGGTAGGGCGTACGGATTTCCCGGGAAGCAGTTCATCTTCATTGATTTCCGCTATAAAGGATAAGCTTATGACGCTTCCAGACGATACGCGCGTATATCCGGGCCATATGGGAGAGACTGCGATCGGCCATGAGAGGAAGAATAATCCATTTCTGTACTAGGGGTAGCGGAATGATTCATTTGTTATGTAAGAGCGAGGCGTACACGTATAATGTGTACCATATTATAAAGGCCTTTTTTCCATCTGAGGAGGTTATCACCAGCGTGGATGAGGAGGCCTCTTGTTATGTGGAGGTATGCCTGCCGGATGAGGGAGGCAGGCTTGCCGTTGATGAGGAGCAGCTTGCAGATGCTATGCGCCAAAGAGGGGCGGCTCCGAAGGAACAGAAGGAACTTAAATACTGGATTGACGTGTGCCTGTACCGCCGGCTCTTAAAGCTTACGGGCCGTTCGCTTGCATGGGGGATCCTGACGGGAGTGCGTCCTACGAAGATTGCCATGCAAAGAGCTGAAGAAGGCTGGGACAGGGATCGGTTTGTTCCCTGGTTTCAAGAGGAGTGTATGGTAAGCGGAAGGAAGGCAGAGCTTGCCTGGGAGATTGCAAAGAGGGAACAGGCGATGCTTGGCAGGCTTGATTATGAAGAAGGGTACAGTCTCTATGTGGGTATTCCGTTCTGTCCGTCGGTCTGTACTTACTGTTCATTCAGCTCTGGTGCGCTGTCAGACTGGAAGGACAGGGTGGGAGAATATCTGGAAGCATTGCAGAAGGAACTGGTATTTATTGCAAAAAGATCAAGAGACAGGAAGCTTAATACGGTCTATATCGGCGGCGGAACGCCTACCACGCTGACGGCGGATCAGTTGGACGGCCTGCTTACCTGTATTGATGCGCATTTTTCAAGGGAATATCTGTTAGAGTATACGGTGGAGGCCGGAAGGCCGGACAGTATTACCGCAGAGAAGCTTAAGGTATTAAAACGTCATGGGATCACGAGGATCTCCATTAACCCTCAGAGCATGCAGCAGAAGACCCTTGATATGATCGGACGGAAGCACCGGGTGGAGGAGATTGCCGAGGCATACCGTATGGCCCGGGAGCTTGGATTCGGCAATATTAATATGGATCTGATCGCGGGGCTTCCTGGCGAAGGTATCCAGGATATGCAGGATACCTTGCGGCAGATAGAAGAGCTTGCACCGGACAGCCTGACGGTGCATTCTCTGGCGATTAAGAGAGCTTCGAAGATGCGACGCGCGGACCTTGGGAAGGACCAAGAGAAGGTATCCCGGACTTTGGAGGGGATGATCGAGGCGTCGCGGGAGGCGGCCGATCGGATGGGACTTGTTCCGTATTATCTGTACCGCCAGAAGAATATCGCGGGGAATTTCGAGAATGTCGGCTATGCGAAGGTTGACAAAGCGGGAATATACAATATACTGATTATGGAGGAGAAACAATCCATTATAGCCGCGGGAGCGGGGGCTTCTACCAAGATCGTATTAAAGGAGCCGGTTCCGATGCCGGGCAGTAAAAAGAAGAAGATGACATATCTGATGAGGATAGAGAATGTGAAAGCGATCGATGCGTATATCGCCCGTATCGATGAGATGACAGCAAGAAAAGGAGAATGGCTATGGCGTTAAAGAAGAAACCGGTCACCGGAATGAAGGATATGATGCCCCGGGAGATGGAGATCCGGGATTATGTAGTCCAACTGATCAAGGATACCTACAAAACATACGGATTCCTGTCCATGGAAACCCCATGTGTGGAACATATAGAGAACCTGTGCAGCAAGCAGGGAGGAGACAATGAGAAGCTGATCTTCAAGATATTAAAACGCGGTGAGAAGCTGAAGATAGAGGCAGCGAAGGGAGAAGACGATCTGGTGGACGGAGGGCTTCGTTATGATCTGACGGTTCCGCTTGCCAGATATTACTCGAATCATGCCAATGAGCTGCCGTCCCCGTTCAAGGCGCTGCAGATCGGCAATGTGTGGCGTGCCGATCGTCCGCAGAAAGGACGCTTCCGCCAGTTTATGCAGTGTGATATCGATATCCTGGGAGAACCGTCCAATCTGGCAGAGATCGAGCTGATACTGGCGACGACGGCGATGCTTGGCAGGCTGGATTTTCAGAACTTTACTGTGTGCATCAATGACCGCAATATCTTAAAGGCGATGGCGGCATACAGTGGTTTCAAAGAGGAAGACTATGACGGGGTGTTTATCATCCTGGACAAGATGGACAAGATCGGAGCAGAAGGCGTGGCGTCGGAGCTTCAGGAGATGGGATATGACAGGGAGAACGTGGATGCCTATCTGAAGCTTTTTGAGGAGACGGCTCCGAATGCAGAGGGTATCCGTTATCTGAAGGAGAAGCTTGGAGACTGTCTGCAGGCAGAGACGGCGGACGGCATGGAGATGATCATTTCAAGCGTGGAAGAGGCGAAGGACTGTGAGTTCAAGATCTGCTTTGACCCGACGCTGGTGAGGGGCCAGTCTTATTATACCGGAACGATATTTGAAGTGCGGATGGATGATTTCGGCGGATCTGTCGCGGGAGGCGGCCGTTATGATAAGATGATTGGGAAATTCACCGGACAGGATACTCCGGCATGCGGGTTCTCTATCGGATTCGAGAGGATCGTCATGCTTTTGCTGGAAAATGGATACCAGGTTCCGAAGCAAGGCGGCAGGAAGGCGTACCTGTTGGATAAGAAGATGCCCAGAGAGGGGATTCTTAAGGTATTGGCGCTTGCGAAGGCAGACCGCGAAGCGGGCCGTCAGGTGTTGATCGTGAATATGAAGAAGAACAAGAAGTTCCAGAAGGAGCAGTTGATGGAAGAAGGGTATGAGGAGATCACCGACTGTTATGCGGATTCCTGGGAAAGCATCTAATTAAGTGGATTATGCTGGGATAAGATCATTGGAGATAAAATATATTTGCAAAAGGAGAGGAACGATATGGCAGAGTCAATGCAGGGATTAAAGAGAACCCACAGATGTGCAGAACTGTCCGCGGCTAATGCAGGCGAGACGGTGACCGTTATGGGCTGGGTACAGAAGAACAGGAACAAGGGCGGATTAGTATTCGTAGATGTGAGGGACCGTTCCGGGATCATCCAGGTAGTGTTCGAGGAGGGCAAGTCAGAAGCAGAGCTGATCGAGAAGGCAGCCAGGCTCCGCGCGGAATTCGTGGTTGCGGTCGTGGGTAAGGTGGAGAAGCGTTCCGGCGCGGTGAACGAGAACCTGGCGACGGGTGAGATCGAGATCATCCCCAAGCAGCTTCGGATCCTGGCGGAATCGGAGACGCCGCCTTTCCCGATCGAGGAGAATTCCAGGACGAAGGAAGAGGTGCGCTTAAAATACCGGTATCTGGACCTCCGAAGGCCGGATCTTCAGAGGAATCTGATGATGCGAAGCCAAGTAGCGACCCTGACCCGTCAATTCCTGGCGGACGAGGGATTCTTCGAGATCGAGACACCGATCCTGATCGGGAGCACGCCGGAAGGGGCAAGGGATTATCTGGTGCCGAGCCGTATCCATCAGGGGCATTTCTATGCGCTGCCGCAGTCGCCGCAGTTGTTCAAGCAGCTCTTGATGTGCTCCGGCTATGACCGGTATTTCCAGATCGCAAAATGCTTCCGCGACGAGGACTTAAGGGCTGACCGCCAGCCTGAATTCACCCAGATCGATATGGAATTGTCCTTCGTGGATGTGGACGACGTGATCGATGTGAATGAAAGGCTCTTAGCCAAGCTCTTTAAAGAGGTACTGGGGCTTGATATTGAACTTCCGATCCCGCGGATGACCTGGCAGGAGGCGATGGACCGCTATGGTTCCGATAAGCCGGATATCCGTTTCGGTATGGAGCTTCATGACGTGACGGAGGTGGTAAGAGGCTGTGAGTTCGCTGTATTTAAAGGTGCGGTAGAAAACGGCGGTTCTGTCCGGGGAATTAACGCCAAGGGTCAGGGCGGCATGCCGCGTAAGAAGATCGATAAGCTGGTGTCCTTCGCCAAGGATTACGGCGCGAAAGGCCTTGCATATATCGCGGTTCAGGAGGACGGTTCGCTTAAGTCTTCCTTTGCGAAGTTCATGAAGGATGAGGAGATGGCTGCGCTGGTCGCTGTGATGGAAGGAGAGAAGGGCGATCTTCTGCTCTTTGCGGCGGATAAGAACAAGGTCGTGTGGGATGTCTTAGGGGCGCTTCGTCTGGAGCTTGCCCGTCAGATGGAGCTGCTTGACAAGAACGAGTATAAGTTTTTGTGGGTGACAGAGTTCCCGTTGCTTGAGTGGAGCGAAGAACAGAACCGCTATACGGCGATGCATCATCCGTTTACTATGCCGATGGAGGAAGATCTTCTGTATATCGACAGCGATCCGGGGAGAGTCCGTGCGAAGGCTTATGATATCGTGCTGAATGGAAATGAGATCGGAGGGGGAAGCGTCAGGATCTTCAACCCTGAGATTCAGAATAAGATGTTCGAGGTGCTTGGGTTCACGCAGGAGCAGGCTAACGAGCAGTTCGGATTCCTTCTGACGGCGTTCAAGTATGGGGTGCCGCCGCATGCAGGGCTTGCATATGGGTTGGACAGACTGGTGATGCTGATGGCGAAGGAGGAGAGTATCCGTGACGTGATCGCCTTCCCGAAGGTGAAGGACGCCTCCGATCTGATGACAGAGGCGCCGACGGCTGTAGATCCGAAGCAATTGGATGAACTGGGGCTTGCGGTCGTGAGCAGAGAAGAGTAGAGACCTGGTAAAGAATGAGAATTGTCATTGCATTAATTTAATATGGAAGGGCACAGTTACGGAGGATCGATGCTGAGAATTCCGCGGTTAATGCAATGACAAAATGGTCTGAAAATATTTTAAAAAAAGTTGAAAAAATATGTTGACATATTAAGGAAGTTGTAGTAATATAATTATTGTTCCGAGGGACACACAAGAGATGCGACAGTGGCTCAGTTGGTAGAGTACGACCTTGCCAAGGTCGGGGTCGCGGGTTCGAACCCCGTCTGTCGCTTCAAAAACACTCTATGGAAGAGAGATAACCTAGAGTGTAATCGAATTAGAAGGGTATTTAGATAAATGTTATTTGAGAATTTATCTAAATATCTTTTTTTTGTAGATAATAATAAGTAAAATTTCAGGCAAGTCAAATTTCTTTTGCATACGAAGTATTTGCATTAGGTAATAGAAGTAATGAAAAGTTATCAGTATAGGAGAATAAGTTATGGAAAAGATTTTAACTACAGGAAGTTATGGGCTTTGTGCATTTTCATTGGAAGTATTACAGGAATTTTTGAAGAAAGAGAAAGTCAGATCCAAAAAGCTTTTGGATCATTTTCAAAAAAATAATCAGAGATATTTGTCTATGCAGAAAGAAGGTATTTGGATACCTTTCCCGCAAATCGATTCTATAAGCTATATGATCAAGCTAGAAGGTCATGATGCACCTTTTAATGATGAATGGGAGCAGAAGATGGAATATCATGAGTTCAATATTGAAATTAAAGATGCGCTTTGGATTTCTGACATTGGGGCGTTTTATACATTTCGGGCAAGTGATTATTGTGGAAATGAGCAAACTTATCAAACAGAATATGGTGTAATACACTATATTTCTAAAAATGAAATCTCTTATCGTTCATTAGACGGAGACATCATATACTCGGCATTTAAATATGATATTCCTTCTGGGAAGTATTTGTTATCGGTGAAAGGTTTTGTACGCAAACAGTCTGTGGGGAACCCGGATGTAAATTATGGGTTTTTGTTTGGTCTGACGAAAGTGGATGAGTTTGATGGGTTTAAAAACCCGAGAGAAGAAATTTATGATTTCAATGTGGCTCATATGTAATAAAATGTAATAATTAATCACAAAATTTACGGTTGTTTTCCTCTTTGAAAAGTGATATTCTTAATTTATGTTTATTTTTCACAAATAATAGATAGGAGGAGAATGCTGGAATGGGATTTTTGACAGGAAAGACAGCAATCATTACAGGAGGCGGACGCTCTGTCTTAAGCGACGGCAGGTGCGGTTCTATCGGTTACGGAATTGCTACCGCATACGCGAAGGAAGGCGCGAACCTTGTGATCACAGGGCGTAATGTGAAGAAGCTTGAAGACGCTAAGGAAGAGCTGGAGAGGCTGTACGGGATCAAGGTACTGGCTGTACAGGCTGATGTGTCGGCGGGAGCGGATAATGAAGCCGTAGTGAACAATGTTGTGAAGCAGGCGATGGATACATTCGGACGGATCGATGTGCTGATCAACAATGCACAGGCTTCCGCTTCCGGCGTAACGCTGGCAGATCATACTACGGAGCAGTTTGACCTGGCGCTTTACTCAGGGCTGTATGCAACGTTCTACTATATGAAGGCTTGCTATCCGCATCTTGCAGAGACCAAAGGAACTGTGATCAACTTCGCTTCCGGGGCTGGGCTCTTCGGGAACTTTGGACAGTGTGCGTACGCGGCGGCCAAGGAAGGCGTCCGCGGACTGACACGCGTGGCCGCAACAGAATGGGGGAAAGACGGTGTTAATGTGAATATCATCTGTCCTCTGGCGTGGACCGCACAGTTGGAGAACTTCGAGAAGGCTTATCCAGAGGCATTCAAGCAGAATGTGAAGATGCCGCCGGCAGGGCATTATGGGGATGCGGAGCTTGAGATCGGACGTGTCTGCGTACAGCTTGCTTCACCGGATTTCAAGTATATGAGCGGTGAGACGATCACTTTAGAAGGCGGTATGGGACAGAGGCCGTAAGGAGGAAGAACCGAAGCGGCATATTTATCCAGGGGTATAGGGAAAGGGCTTCCTATACCCCTGCATTTTAATTAAGAGATGAGAGAAGATTATGAGTGAGAGAGTAAATGAGATAAGAAAGACGGATGAAGCGGGGAAAGCAGAGAATCCGTTGGCCGCTGAACGGGTTGGGAAGCTGATTGCGAAGTTTGCCATACCGGCGATCATCAGCATGCTGGTAAGCTCCCTGTATAATATCGTAGACCAGATCTTTATCGGCCAGGGAGTCGGGATGCTGGGCAATGCGGCTACTAATATTGCATTTCCGATATCGATCATCTGTACGGCCACAGCGCTGATGCTGGGGATCGGAGGCGCGTCGAATTATAATCTGGAGTCAGGAGCCGGGAATAAGGAGAAGGCAAGCAGGATCGCGGGTGCGGGGTTATCTATGCTCGTGATCTGCGGGACCGTGATCGCGGCGGCGGTACTGCTGTTCCTGGATCCGCTGCTTAAGATATTCGGAGTGACCCCGGAGGTACTGCCATATGCCCAGGATTATACGGGGATCACGGCGTATGGGATCCCGTTCCTGATCCTGACTACGGGAGGGAACCACCTGATACGGGCGGACCGAAGCCCCACATATTCTATGACTTGTATGCTGACCGGAGCGATCCTTAATATGATACTGGATCCGCTGTTTATCTTCGGATTCCATCTTGGGATCAAGGGAGCGGCATGGGCAACGGTGATCGGGCAGGCGGTCTCAGGCGCGCTGGTTATCCTGTATTTCTTAAGGTTTCGCAAGATGGAACTGTCCTGGGATATGTTAAGGCCGAAGCGAAGCTGCCTAAGAACGATCGCGTCCCTCGGCATGGCGTCCTGTATCAACCAGATCGCCATGGCGGCGGTCCAGATCACTATGAATAATACGCTGAGGCATTACGGAGCGGCGTCCATGTACGGAACGGATATACCGTTGGCCTGTGTCGGAGTTATTTCCAAGGTAAATATGGTATTCATGGCGATCTGTATCGGAATCTCCCAGGGGTGCCAGCCGATCTGGGGATTCAATTACGGTGCAGGCAGATATGCCAGGGTAAGAGAGACCTACGGCAAGGCGTTTCGGCTTGTTCTTGCTGTCGGGATCACATTCTGTCTCTGTTTTCAGTTCTTTCCGCGGCAGTTGGTCGGGATATTCGGGACGGGAAGCGAGGAATATTTTCATTTTGCTGAGAGATACTTCCGCATCTTCATGCTGATGACGTTTACGAATGGGATTCAGCCTATGTCGTCAGGGTTTTTCACTTCGATCGGGAAGGCGAGGCTGGGAATCTTGGTGTCGCTGACAAGGCAGGTAATCTTTCTGCTGCCGCTGATCCTGATCTTTCCTGTGTTCATGGGAATCGACGGCGTGATGTACGCGGGACCGATCGCAGATGGAGCGGCCTTATTGGCGGCGGTCATTTGTGCGGTCAGGGAGCTGCAAAAGATGAAAGCGTTAGAAAGGGAATCAACAGATGAAGGAACGAATGCCGATAGGGTTCATGATTAAACAGATCAATACCATCTATGAGAAGGAGCTTAACAATCTGCTGAAATCGGTAGGGATCACTGCCTCGCAGTGCGCGGTGCTGGATTATCTGTTCCGCAGTGATGAAGAGGCGGTCAACCAGCGTGATATTGAGAAGGCATTAAGCCTCAGGAATCCGACTGTGACGGGACTTATCAAGAGGCTGGAGGAGAATGGATATCTCTTCTCTGTGCCCAGCGACAGGGATAAGCGGTGCAAGAACATCTATCTGACGGAGAAGGCCTATGATATTCAGCGCAGGATGGAGATGGACCGGAAGAGGATCGATAAGAGATTCACATTAGGGATGAATAAGAAGGAGAAAGCAGCATTGGAGAAGGTGTTGGAGAGAGTGCTGTATAATATTGCCGAGCCGTAGGGGTTCGACTTTTTTAGGTATAATTAACCGCAATTAAGAAAATGCTATCGGTATGAGGAAATATACTGCAAAGCGAGGAGGAATTATGCCTGTAGAAGTTATATCATTTCTGCTTGACAGTGAAGATGAAAGGAAGCGGCTGGAATTTCAGATGGTGCTTCAATGCGCCCCGCTGCTGAAGGGGATCAAGGTGGCCTGTATCATCAATATTGACAGGCGGCATGTGGGAGAACTGAACGATATCCTGAAAGGCACGGACATCGAATATATGATCTTGATGGTGCGGGAAGGAAAATGTCTGACAGTCTTCTACCGCAGGAGGGAATTGTCAAGCTATCTTAAGAGGGAGGATGTCAGGGAATTCCTGGAAAGCTTCGGATATGTCTGTCAAGATCTGGAGAAGGTGCTGCAAAGGCTCTCAGCCAGAGTATGCCGGTACTGCAGCCGTAAGGGGCGCTTCCCGCACGAGATCGGAGCATTCTTAGACTATCCGATCGATGATGTGAGAGGTTTCATTGAGCGGGACGGCAGGGGAGAGATTCTGAGCGGTTACTGGAAGGTTTATCATGATCCGGGAAAAGCCCGGATGATATTCCTGGCATATGATAAGGCAAGGATCAGCGCGGTCAACGAATTCCTTACGGGGAAGCCGATGCAGGATATTGCGGAGCATTTGACAGAGGGGTGATCTCCTCTTTTTTTTATAGGCAAATTATGATACAATAAGAAAACGTTTGAATGACTGTTCCGGCAAAAGGGGGAGATGAGATGAAGTTAATTGTAGCGGTAGATAAGAATTGGGCGATCGGTAAGAATAACAGGATGATGTGGAGCATCCCGGCAGATCTGAAGTTCTTCCGGGATACCACGAAGGGAAGCGTTGTGATCATGGGCAGGAAGACTCTTGAGAGCCTTCCTCAAGGACAGCCGCTTACGGGGAGAGTGAATATTGTGCTTACAAGGAACCCGGATTACAAAGTAAGAGGCGCTGTGGTCGTCCACAGTGTAAGGGAGGCCGTTAAAGAGGCAGAGAAGTATGACAGGGAGATCTATGTGATCGGGGGAGAGAGCATCTACCGGAAGATGCTTCCATTGTGTGATCTGGCATATGTCACGAAGATCGACCATGCCTATGATGCGGACACGTATTTCCCGGATCTGGATCAGGACGGGGAGTGGCAGATGACGAAGATCAGCGAAGAGCAGACTTGTTTTGATCTGGAGTATTATTTTACAGTATATGAGAGAGCTGTGCAATAGAAGCAAAGGGTAGGATAAGGTTATGAAGATATTAAGTATTACGGCGCAGAAGCCAAGCAGTACGGGGAGCGGGATCTATCTGACGGAATTGGTGAAGGAATATGCCCGGCAGGGCTTTTGCCAGGCGGTTGTGGCAGGAGTATATAAGGACGATCCGATAGAACTGCCGGATGGAGTGGATTTCTATCCGGTTTATTTTGAGAGCGAGAGACTGCCTTACCCGATCGTCGGGATGTCGGACGAGATGCCTTACAGAAGTACGCGGTACTGCGATATGACGGAAGAGATGACGGTACAGTTTGAGAGCGCGTTCTTAGAAGTGATCGCCCGGGCGGTAGAGGATGCGGCGCCGGATGTGATCTTATGCCATCATCTCTATCTGCTGACTGCCGTTGTGAGGGAGCATTTCCCGCAGTATCCGGTCTATGGCTTCTGCCATAACACGGATCTGCGGCAGATGGCGAAGACGGAGCTTAAGAGGGAATATATAGCAGGACAGATCCGTAAGCTCGACAGGATCTTTGTGCCGCAGGAAGCCCAGCGGGAAGGCGTGCTTGCGATCTATCATGCGGATCCAGAGAAGATCGAGTCGGTGGGGATGGGATATAACAGCAAGATATTCCACAGGACAGAAGCGAAGCAGGAGGACGGTATAACAAGGATCGTATTTGCAGGGAAGATCGCAGAGAAGAAGGGTGTTATGAGTCTGATAAGGAGCCTTTCCATTCTGCACGCAAGAGAGGAGCGCTGTAAGAAGGAAGAGCTCCTGGTGCTGCTTGCGGGAAGCGCGGGTAATCAGGAGGAATACAGGAGCATACAGGATATGGTCAAGGAGTGCCCTTATGAGGTCCGATTCCTGGGAAGGCTTGCGCAGCCGGATCTGGCGGAGGTGTACCGCAAGAGTGATATCTTCGTGCTCCCGTCGTTCTTTGACGGGCTGCCGCTTACGGTCATTGAAGCGCTGGCGTGCGGGGACCGGGTGGTGATGACGGACCTGCCGGGAATCAGGGAATGGATCGAAGAGTACGCGCCGGGGGGAGATATCCGGTTCGTTGCAATGCCGCAGATGAGAAATACCGACGAGCCGGTGCCGGGATCACTGCCTGAGTTCGAGGAACGTCTGGCGGATGCGCTGCTTGCGGGGATTCGGACGAAGGAGAGGAAGTTCGCCGACGTCAGCGGGATATCCTGGGAGAAGATCGCAGGAAAGGTCATTAATTGGTTAAAAATATCAGGTTGACAAGCACAGGTCTTCTCAACTATAATAGTAATAATTATTCGAGACTTATTCAAGAAAGAAATATTTACGGAAATGCTATGACAAGGAGGAGTACGCAGATACCCAAAGCCCAGAGAGAAGATGGCAGGTGAGAATCTTCGTGACGGATTTGCGGAAGTAGCCTTTGAGCAGTGAACCGAAAGAACCGGATGTACGGTACGCGCCGCCGGTTTGAGTAGACTTCAACGCAGTCCCGGCGTTAGAGGGGAGCGGTATCGGAGAGGAGAACGGATCACGTTCGATTTTCCCGTATCGGCAGAGTGCAGAGAGTTCGCTCTTTGAAGTTAGGTGGTAACACGGATGTATATTCGCCCTAAGCAATATAAGCTTAGGGTGTTTTTTATCTTATAGGAAAGACCGTGCTGCTGTAAAGTGTTAAAGCCTATGGCTTTCCTATAAGATAAAAATCTTGATGCGCACTCGTGCGAATAGAAGATGTCACTGCGTGACCGCACTCGGCGCAGCAAATCGTCCAAGTCCCTCATGAATGAGGGAGTTAGGGAGTTAAGGAGCTGAAGCGGACTTGTCCGCTTTGTTCTATCAAAAGCGGGAGGTATGTATATGAAGAAGATCAGCGGCAACAAGTTATTGGTGAAGGCACTGAAGGAGGAAGGGGTAGACACGATATTCGGCTATCCGGGCGCCTGCACCATCGATATCAGCGACGAGCTGTATAAGCAGGATTATACGAAGGTGATCCTGCCAAGGCAGGAAGTGGCCCTGGTGCATGAAGCAGATGCTTATGCCAGGTCAACAGGAAGGGTCGGAGTCTGTCTGGTTACCAGCGGACCGGGGGCGACGAATCTGGTCACAGGACTTGCGACGGCATATTATGACAGTGTTCCCCTGGTGTGTTTTACAGGACAGGTGGCAAGACATCTGATCGGGAATGACGCGTTCCAGGAAGTAGATATCGTCGGTATCACCAGGAGCATTACCAAGTATGGGGTGACGGTCCGCAACAGGGAGGATCTGGGACGTATCGTGAAGGAAGCGTTCTATATTGCAAGATCCGGCCGGCCGGGTCCGGTACTGATCGATCTCCCCAAGGATGTGATGGGAGAGCTTGGAAGCGCGGAGTACCCGGCAGAGGTCAATATCCGCGGATACCGGCCGAATACACAGGTACACGTCGGACAGCTTAAGAAGGCGATCAAGATGCTTAATAAGGCGAAGCGGCCGCTGTTTCTTGCGGGAGGCGGGGTGAATATCGCCCGTGCGAACGCAGAGTTTACCCAACTGGCGGAGCGGACGAATATTCCGGTTGTTACAACGGTCATGGGGCGGGGAGCGATCGCGACAGACCACCCCTTATATATAGGGAATCTCGGTATGCATGGCGCATATGCCTGCAACATGGCGGTCGGTGAATGCGATCTTCTGTTCTCGATAGGGACAAGGTTCAACGATCGCATTACAGGGAAGCTTCACTCTTTCGCGCCTCATGCCAGGATCGTTCATATTGATATTGATACGGCGGCGATCTCCAAGAATGTACAGGTGGATGTGCCGATAGTGGCAGACGCGAAGGAAGCTATCACCAGGATGTTAGAGTATGTGACGGAGTGTGACACGAAGAAATGGCTTGACGAGGTGAGAGAGTGGCAATGTGAGCATCCCATGCAGATGAAGAAGAAGCCGATCATGACCCCGCAGGATATCATTGATACGATCAACCGGGTCTTTAAGGAGGCATTTATCATCTCGGATGTGGGACAGCATCAGATGTTTACTGCACAGTTTATCGAACTGAATGAGAAGAAGCGTCTTCTGATGTCGGGAGGGCTTGGAACTATGGGATACGGGCTGCCGGGAGCCATAGGTGCGAAGATCGGGAATCCCGATGTGCCGGTCATCTCCATATCCGGCGACGGCGGAATGCAGATGAACAGTCAGGAGCTTGCGACGGCGGTCTTAGAAGAGCTTCCGATCATCTGCTGTATCTTCAATAATAATAATCTCGGAATGGTGCGTCAGTGGCAGAAGCTATTCTACGGCAAGCGTTATTCCATGACCTGCTTACGTTCAGGGGCGGCATGCAGGGGGAAATGCGGAGAAGTAGAATGTCCGACGTACACGCCTGATTTCATTAAGCTGGCAGAGAGCTATGGGGCGCAGGGGATACGGGTGACGAAGACAGAAGAGATCGAACCGGCATTTTGCGAGGCAATGAAGAGTACGAAGATACCTACAGTTATAGAATTCGAGATCGATCCTGAGGACCTGGTCTATCCGATGATCCAACCGGGCGGGACTCTGGAAGATATGATACTGGATTGTTAACGTTTGCTAAGAATGAAAGAAAAGGAGATAGAAGATATATGAACGGGAATGGTATGAAGAAGCGCTGGATCTCCCTGTATGTGGAAAATCAGGTGGGTGTCCTGTCGAAGATCTCCGGGCTTTTCTCCGGGAAGTCTTACAATCTGGACAGCCTTACGGTGGGGACTACAGAGGATCCGACGATTTCCAGGATGACGATTGCTACCGTCAGTGACGACGAGACCTTTGAGCAGATCAAGAAGCAGCTGAACCGCCTGGTCGAGGTCATCAAGGTCATTGATTTCACAGATGTATTCGTGCGTATGAAGGAGATCTTGTATGTGAAGGTGCGCAAGTGTACGCCGGAAGATAAGGTGGAGCTGTTCCAGATCGCGGAGACCTTCAAGGCGAAGGTGATCGATTACGGCAAGGACAGCCTGCTGCTTGAATTCGTGCAGACTGCGACGAAGAACGACGCCGTCATTAAGCTGATGAAGGAAGAGTTCAAGAGCATTGAGGTCGTGAGGGGCGGAAGTGTTGGGATCGAGTCCATAAGTATGATGGAACGGTAGAAAAACAGAGCGCACTCTTGAATTTTGAAACGGGTAGGATTATAATAGGTTCAGACAAGAATTAGAGAGAAGAACGGAGGACTAAAAAGATGGAGAAGAAGAATATTGATTGGTCTAACCTTGGGTTTGGTTACATACAGACAGATAAGAGATACGTTTCCAACTATAAGGACGGAGCGTGGGACGAAGGCGAGATGACCTCCGATGCGAATGTGGTGATCAATGAGTGTGCGTGCGTGCTTCAGTATGCACAGACCTGTTTTGAGGGATTGAAGGCATATACGACGGAGGACGGGCGTATCGTTATGTTCCGGCCGGACCTGAATGCGGAGAGAATGGCGGATACGGCTAAGAGATTGGAGATGGCGGTATTTCCCCCGGAGAGATTCGTCGATGCCGTTCATAAGACGGTTGAGGCCAATGCAGCCTATGTTCCGCCCTACGGCTGTGGTGCGACATTGTATGTACGTCCGTATCTGTTCGGTTCCAATGCTGTAATAGGGGTAAAGCCGGCGGACGAGTACCAGTTCCGCGTATTTACCACACCGGTGGGACCGTATTTTAAGGGCGGTGCGAAGCCGATAACCATCCGCGTGTGTGATTTTGACCGTGCGGCTCCTCACGGAACCGGACATGTGAAGGCCGGCCTTAACTATGCCATGAGCCTTCATGCCATCGTAGATGCGCATAACCAGGGATATGACGAGAATATGTATCTGGACGCGGCTACCAGAAGCAAGGTAGAAGAGACGGGCGGCGCGAACTTTATCTTTGTTACGAAGGATAATAAGATCGTAACGCCGAAGTCTCCTACGATCCTGCCGTCTATCACAAGGCGTTCCCTGATGTATGTGGCGGAGAAGTATCTGGGGCTTGAAGTGGAAGAAAGAGAAGTGCCGTTCGAGGAGGTACAGGAATTCGCAGAATGCGGACTCTGCGGAACGGCGGCGGTCATCTCCCCGGTGGGCAAGGTGGTCGACCATGGGAAGGAGATCTGTTTCCCGAGCGGAATGGATGCTATGGGGCCGGTGACGAAGAAGCTGTATGATACGCTGACCGGGATCCAGATGGGACAGATCGAGGCGCCGGAAGGGTGGATTCATGTAGTGTGCTAGATCACCTTTTGAAAATTGATTATCCTGAATTGATCATGCAGTAGAGAGGCACATCGGCAGTTCGAGTTGTCGGTGTGCCTTTTTTGGATTGCCGGATAGTTACGATGAAATCTGAAATGGAAGGTTTATTGGGTGATTGATATGAACAAAGGCAGAAGATGGATCCTGAGATATTTTTCTACATTCCGCTCCAAACTGACATGGGCGTTTATTTTCACGGCTATGATTCCGCTGTTGTCAGCCATTATCATTGCGTTGGTCATTATTAATGATTATCTGCAAAATGATTATATGAATAATCTGAACTCTAACTCTAAGCTAAAGACTCAGCAGATAGAAGCCAAGCTGGAACAGATCATCAGTATGCAGGATTCTCTTTCATCTACCTTTTCGAGGGCGCTGTCCTATGATTCACAGAAGAAGGATATCTCTTCTTCCTCTCTTTCTCAGTTTGAGGTGCTTCGTGCAACTGTTACCAGCTTAGAATATGTCTATGATGTGAAGAAGATACGGATTTATTCAGATATGCTTCCGTTTACCACCGGGGATAGCTTTCATTTCTTTCCTTTGGAGGATATTGATTCCCTGCTCCGGGATATTGCGCTGAAAACATCAGGAGTGAACAGGCTGGATTATCTGTATACGCCTGCGGACACCGTATTGTCAGCCGATGAAGCATATATTGACGAATCGCCGTCGATACTGAGCTTTTACAAGGTGATAAAGAATATAAAGGGGGAGATCATAGCAGTCTATTTTATTGATATTGATGTGGAGAATATGATGGATCAGATCCTTTTCTCATCTGAAAATACGGTTTCATTATCTGTCAAAGATGGAGAGAAGATTCTATATAGCAGTGTTCTCGCAGAAAAAGATGTTTCCGCATTAGACGACGCTTTGTTCCATATAGCGTATTCGGCTTCCGATTCCAGGTATCAGGCGAGAACGAAGAGCTCATTTACAGATTGGATCTATGTATTTGAGCTGTCGGGAAAAGAGCTGGTTAATGTGAATAAAGCATTGCTTTTGGGGGAGTTTCTGGTATTCGTATTCACTGTGGCTTTGTGTGTGACTGCGGTTATCATTTTTCCGAATGCTTTCTCTAAAAGGATCAATTATTTTTCACATGCGATCAATAATATTCGTGAGGAAGAGCTGACATCATCCATGGATACGGGTGAGATACTGGATGATCTGATACAGGATATGGATTACAGAGATGAAATTGATGATATTATCATCTCTTTCAGCAATCTTCTGAAAAAGAATGCGCAGTTGAACCACAGAATTCAGGCACATGAACTGGAGATTGAGAAGTCGAAGCTGACGATCCTGCAAGAGCAGATCAGTCCGCATTTTCTCTATAATTCCCTTGATACGATTCGAATCTGTATGCTGATGGACAAGAAAGAGACTGCCGGCAGGCTGATTCAATCTCTGTCGCAGTTCTATCGGATATCACTGAGCAAGGGGCAGGATATTATCTGTATCAGGGATGAGTTGGAGATGATCTCATCTTATCTTCAGATAGAGTATGAAGGATATGACGAACGTATAAAGTGGGATATTTGCTGTGAGTCTCATATTGCAGAATGCGGAATTCCCAAGTTCACACTCCAGCCGATCGTGGAGAACTCCATTGTTCATGGAGATTTTTCGGAGCCGGATTTCGATTTGTCGATTCAGATTAGGGTTACCTGCGGTGACAGGATCTATATTCAGATTTCTGACAATGGACCGGGAATTCCATTGCAGAAAATGAAGCAGATTAATGAGACTTTAGCGTTGGATAACCTGATCCCGACTGGAAGCTATGGACTGCAGAATTGTTGTCAGAGGATTCGTCTGCATTATGGCGAAGATTATGGAATAGAGCTTTTAGAGGCATCTTTGGGAGCGTGTGTGCAGATTACATTGCCGGAGATTATATACGAATAAAAAGGGCTGCTATAGCAAGAATGTTTTCTTGAGATAGCAGCCCTATTTGCTGCAGGCGGAAAATTTTGTGACAGTAAAATGTACAAAATGGATATAAAAATATAAAAATTAGATAAATATTTGTATGTTTTAGATGAAACGATATGATATTGTAACAATAGATCTTGTACGTAGAAGATAAACAAATAGGAAAGGAGACAACACTATGAAATGGGGAAAAGTAAGAAAAGGAACAGCATTGTTATTGTCAGGAATCTGTATGAGTTCTATGATATTATCCGGGTGTTCAACGGCTGAGGAAGATGCAGGAGCGGGACAGGAAACCGAGCAGGAAGAAGTGTCTGCGGATACGGAGATCACGGTTTATACTCCGGCGATCAATGAAGATGAATACGGGAAAGAATTCAAGAAATATGTAGAAGAAAATCTGGATTTTAAGGTTAATTTTGAAGCAGAGCCGCTTCTGTATGCCGATACAGTGAATAAGGCAACGACGATGCTTGCATCAGGTGATGATTCTGTAGATGTGTATTTTATTGATGAGATCATGCAGCTTTCTTTCATGAGCGCTGATTTTTTGGAGCCGATCGAGGACGTAGTTACGGAAGAAGATATGAGCGAATTTCTTGAAGGATATGAGGACAAATTTTTAAAGAAAGACGGACATATCTATGGAGTTCCGGCAGATTTTGCGGGTATTCTCTTCTTTGTGAACAAGAAAATGTTTGATGATGCTGATATTGCTATACCGACTAATCAGGAAGAATTTATTGATGCTGCAAAGAAGCTTACGAAGGATGGCAAATACGGGCTTTTGGAAGCATGGGATAAGGCTTCGCACCTTCAGGATAACTTGAACAGATGGTGTCTGATGTTCGGAGGAAATTTCTATGACTGGACATTGGACGGTACAAAAGAGGCGATCAAGTTCATGTATGATTTGGTCCATACTTATAAGGTTACCAGTATTGATAATCTTAGTGTAGATTATGAGACCGGAAACCAGAAGTTCGTAGATGGGAATGCAGCAATGTATTTCCAGTGGGCAGGCTCAGTACCTTCATATGAAAATGCCGGAAAGTATGGTTCGGAGATCATCTGCGCACCGATGCCTGAATTCAAGACAAATAAGACGCCTATGAGTTCCTGGATGTGGGTAGTGAATAAAAAGTCTTCTAAAAAAGAAGCTGCTAAAGAATATGCAAAATTAATGGCGTCGCCGGAAGCACAGGCGTTGTATATGAAAGCATGCGGACGGCTTTCACCTACGGCCAATCTGGATGTATGGAATGATGCTGAGCTGACCGATGGTCTGCTTACGGTAGAAGAGCATAAGCAGTATGTAGAAGACGATGCTTTTGAGGCAAGGACATTGAGTGAGAGACATAGTGAATACATGGATACTGTGACAGGTACCTTGCAGGAATATCTGATGGATGAGATTAGTTATGAAGAATGTTTGGAAAAAGGACAGCAGCAGATTGACGAGTTGTTAGGGAAAAATTAATTGAGAAATATGAAGAGAAAAATAACTTTGAGCAGGAGAAAGACAATCTTCGCATGGATGTGCGTCCTGCCGGTTCTGGTGATCAGACTGTGGACGACGGCATACCCTGTTGTGGCGATGTCCTACTATAGTTTGCTGGATTACGACCTGATACGCAGAAAGAAAGAATTCGCCGGTCTGCAGAATATAAGGAACCTTGCGAAGAATAAGCAGTTCTTGGAGTCTCTGTCATTTACGGTTAAGTTTACGGTGATATCCATCTGTTTTATTATTGTCTTAGGGGTTGCACTGGCATTACTGATGAAGCAGAACTTCGGAGGAAGGAAGCTGATCCGTACGGTAGCCTTAATCCCATGGGGGCTTTCGATGATCGTTGTTTCTATCGCGGCATTATGGGCTTTCGATGATACCTATGGAATTGTGAATGACCTAATCAGAAGAATTGGATTTGAGGGATATCATTTTACATGGCTGGCGGATAAATCAGGCGCTCAGGTGGCGGTTATCATTGTAAATATTTGGAAAAATGTCTCATTTTTTGCAATTATCATGCTTGCCGCGTTCCAAGGAATTCCGGGAGAATTATTTGAGTCGGCAAGGATAGACGGTGCGAGTAACTGGAAGATTCTTTTCCATGTATCACTTCCGTATGTTATGCGTACCTTTATCATTATGATTATTTTTGTGGGTGTCTCACAGATCAACAGTTTTGAAATCGTGTATGCGATGACGAAGGGAGGACCCGGGACGACAACATCCCTGCTTGCTTACAGATTATATATGGAAGCGACGAAAAATATGAATTATGGAATGGCGTCAGCAATTACAATGGTAATGTTCCTGGTTACAGCAGTTTATGGAATTATTGGGTTGAGGATCTATAGAAAGGTTGACTATTAAGAGGAGGAGCAAAGATATGAAAATGCCGAAAAGAAAAAGTGCTGTATTATGGATATTTACCATAATCGTAGGTTTTATCATCATGTGGCCGGTGTACTGGATCGTCAAATCTTCCTTTACCAAACAGATCGATCTGTTCAAATCACCGATTGAGTACATGCCGGTCAATCTGACTCTTGATAATTACAGGCAATTGATGGATGCGGCGGGATTGACAGATTACCTGAAAGGAACCATACTTATAACAGCAGCTTCGTTATTTTTGTCCGTATTTCTCTGCGCGCTGGCAGGTTATGGATTCGCCAGATGTCAGAATAAGGGAATTAATATCGCGTTTGCTTTTATCATGTTTTCGACCATGATCCCGGGCACGGTAACGGTTATTCCGTTGATGACGATGTGGAGAAGGATGGGACTTAGCGATACATTTTCAGGATTGACAATCTTGTACTTTTCGCTGCTCATTCCATTTTCAACGGTGATGTATGCCGGATTCATCAGCCAGATTCCGCCGTCTTTGGAGGAGGCGGCGAGGATAGACGGAGCAACAATGTTTGGGGCTTTTACGAAGGTGATACTCCCACTTTTAAAACCTATTATGGCAACGCTTAGTATCATTAATTTTATTACCTGCCTGAATGAATTTTTTATTCCATTGATGTTTACAACGAAGAATGTCAAGGTAATGAGTCTTCTGATGTCGTCTATTCCGAAGCTGAATCAATATCAGATGCCCTGGGGGGCGATCAGTGCGGCGGGCTGTCTGATGCTTTTGCCGGCTATATTATTTATTGTCATATTCGAGAAAAATATTATGGGTGGTCTGATGATGGGCAGTATCAAGCAATAGGGAATGAAAAATGATGAATGTGATGGTTATCGAGGATCGTATTTTGACACTGAACGCGCTGAAAACGCAGATTCCGTGGAAAGAAAAAGGTTTGAATCCGGTGGGATTCTATACAAATTGTAAGGATGCAATGGAACATATAGAGGATACGGATCCAGATGTGATCATTTCAGATATCGTCATGCCTGGAATGGATGGATTGAGCTTTTGCAAATATATTAACAGCCTGGAGAGGAATATTAAGATCATAATCATCAGTGCGTACAGTAAATTTGAATACGCCCAGAAGGGAATACAGCTTGGCGTATTTGATTTTTTAGAAAAGCCGGTGGACTATGGGGAGCTGTGTGAGAGGATATTACAGGCGGGGAAACTCAGAGAACGAGAGGAAAAACTTAGAAAAATCCACGTTGAGCCGGCAGCGAATGACTATACGGCCATGACGTTGGATGATTATGCGCAGTTCGACCATTTTGAGAAAAAATTGAAACAGAATTTGGAATGTGCAGATTTTGAAGGTATCCGGGCTATATGCGGCAAGATGAAGAATTACATTGAAAAGCACAATATCAACAGATCGTATCTGGTGTTTTTTGTTACAAATTTTCTCAGTGTTCGGATTAAGCTTGGGGATCTGTCAGAATTGAACCGTATGACATGTGTTGCGGATATTATGAGGTATCTGGAGGATATTTTGTTATCAATCTGTTCGGAAAAGAGGAAGAATGCCGCAAATGATACCGATAATGTTGTGGGGGAGATGAAGCAGTATTTAGAAGAGCAATACAAAAAAGTAGCATTAAGTCTGGGTGGAATGGCGCAGGTTTTTAATATGAGCCCAAATTATGTGAGCAGGATATTTAAAGAGAAGACGGGGTATACGGTGACGGCCTATATCAGTAATCTGAGGATATTGGAGGCGAAAAGACTGTTGTCGCAGACGAATAAGAAGATCTGGGAGATCAGCCAGGAATTGGGATATTCGAGTCAGTATCATTTCAGTATGGGATTCAAAAAAGCAACGGGTTATTCGCCGAAGGACTATAGAAAAATTAAGAGAGATGAGGAATAAAAATGCAGAGAAAATTAAAAGTAGGAGTTGTAGGGTTAGTTTTCGGAGGAGCCTTTCCGACTATTTACAGGGATCACCCGGATGTGTCGGAGGTGGTTATCTGTGATAAAAACGAGAAATTATTAGAAGATTTCGGCGGGAAATTTGGATTTCACCGGTGCTGTACGGATTATGAGGAGTTGCTGGAAAGTGGTGTGGATGCGATCCATATCCTGACCAATATCCATACGCATGCGGATATGGCGATAGCGGCTCTGCGCGCAGGAAAGCATTGCGCCGTAACGGTTCCCATGGCTACGACTCTGGATGAGATACGGGACATCATAAAGGCCAAGAAAGAAAGCCGCAAAAATTATATGATGATGGAGACAAGTGTATATACATATCAATGTCTGTATGTAAAGGAGTTGATAGAGACCGGCAGATTGGGCAGGATTCAATATTTAAGGGGGACGCATTTTCAGGACATGGAAGGTTGGCCTAAGTATTGGGAAGGCTTGCCGCCATTGCATTATGCGACCCATGCTGTTTCGCCGTTATTGTTCTTAAGCGGCCAGAGAGCGGCGAAGGTCCATTGCTTTGGCAGCGGCTTTATGAGACAGGAATTGACGGAAAGATACGGGAATCCATATCCGGTAGAGACGGCGATCTATGAACTGGAGGATGGGAGGACGGCGGCGGATGTTACGCGTTCTCTTTTCCAGACGGCACATGAGTATGTGGAAGGATTCAGCGTATTCGGCGATCAGATGTCCTTTGAGTGGAATTTTGAAAATGAAGATCCTTATGTCTATGAATTTACGGACCGTATGACAGAAACGAATATTGGCAGCAGAGGAAAAGAAATCAAGAAATATGCAATTCATTGTCCGAACAGGGAGGAGCTGCTCCCGGAAGAAATTCGGAAATATACGACGGAATTCACGATCCTGGATCCTGAGCATCCAGATATGTATATGAAACAGGGCGGCGGACATCATGGTTCCCATCCTCATATGGTACATGAATTCGTCAGGAGCATCATAGAAGAGAGAGAGCCGATGATCGACGTATATCGTGCGGCAGATTGGACGGCCGCCGGGATCTGCGGGCATGAATCTGCGATGAATGGGGGAAAAGAAGTGATCATTCCGGATTTCAGGAAAGAAATATAAGGATTTTATCCGTAGTAATATAGGGTACCGTGTGCTATAATAAGGGAAATAAACTGGCAGCATGTAGTAAAGCAGATAACAAGAGAGGAACGTAAGATGGAAAAAGAGACAATGAAAGCATTAAGAATGTATGCGCCCGGTGATTTCCGGTATGAGGATGTACCGGTACCCGAGATAGACGACGATGAGATCCTTGTGAAGATCGAGGGCTGCGGAATCTGCGCCGGAGATGTGAAGACCCTGCACGGCGGTGTGAGGATATGGGGAACAACGCCGGAGAAGCGTTATATTGAGGCGCCGGTGATCGGCGGACACGAATTCGTGGGACGTGTTGTGAAGTATGGCAAGAATGTGACCGGGGTGAAGGAAGGAGACCGTATGGTTTCTGAACAGATCGTGCCGTGCAAAGAGTGCCGTTTCTGTAAGGCAGGCTATTATTCCATGTGCCAGAGGCATTACATCTATGGTTTTAAACAAGATACGCAGGGCGGGTTTGCCGAATATATGAAGTTCAATAAGCAGGGCATCCATCATCATGTGCCGGATGGGCTGTCCTTAGAGCAGGCAGTGCTGATCGAACCGCTGGCATGTGCCATGCATGCGGTGGAACGGGCGAAGATCCAGCACAATGACGTGGTGGTCATCAGCGGCCTGGGAGCGATCGGCCTGGGTATGGTCAGTGTGGCAAGGAAGATGCAGCCCAAACTGATCATCGGACTGGATCTGCGGCAGAAGCGCATGGATATGGCGATAAAATGCGGGGCTGATATGGTTCTGAATCCGCTGGAGGTGAACGTCGCAGATAAGATCCGGGAATTGACGGACGGGTATGGCTGTGACGTATATATTGAAGCTTCCGGCAGTGAGAAGAGTGTCCTCCAGGGCATGGATGCAATACGGTTCTGCGGCAGATATGTGCAGTTCGGGGTGTTCCCGAAGGCGATCACGGTAGACTGGAACGATATCGGCGACGGCAAAGAGATTGAGATCTATGGAGCGCATCTGGCGCCATATTGCTATGAGCCCGTTATGAAGGGAATGATCGACGGTTCCATCTATACGGACGGGCTGATTTCCCATTCTTTTAAGATGGAAGACTGGGAAGAGGCCTTTGAGGTTGCGGAGAAGGATCAGGATGCGTTTAAGGTGATGCTTGTTCCGTAGGTGTGTTTGTATTATTGGAATTGAGAAGCGGTCGGGCACATTGACAGGCGGGGGATTGTCAGTGTGCCGCTATTTGTAGAAACGATTCATTAAAAAACGTTATAACTCACAAGACGTTTACATTTCAATATGTATATATTCTAATATTTGGTTTTATCTTTTCCGATCATCTGGAAAATTTTCAAAACTCTTATAAGAAATTGTAAATAATTGTAGCTGAAATGGATGAATTGATGGAGGTGTTTGGAATGACACGACTTGGGCAGAAATTGGTAGATAAAGGTGTAGAGGAAGGAAAGGTAGAAGTAGCACACTAGTACACCGAATAATAAGTAACCAGCCATATAACTTGCCTGATTTTCCATCTGCGTCGTTGTTGTCAATCGGCG